>OFHM01000891.1_pt1 | contig 22263 bp, 19 predicted proteins | sample 1521311 | NCBI WGS metagenome assembly OFHM01 (sample SAMEA3504083, study PRJEB24116) | mouse gut metagenome | biome: mouse gut; feature: mouse-associated habitat; material: faeces | place: Denmark | collected 2011 | reverse complement strand
AGCGACTCCACCTTTCTCCCTCCCGGCAGCACCACGTTGAGGAACTCCCGCAGCAGGTCAGCGTTTCTCCTGTCCCCGAACACTGCCTTGAACCCCGCATCCGTAAGGATGTTGACGTACCTGCCATGCACTTCTCTTTCTTCTTTCATATCGTTTTTGTTTTTTATGAACCGGACTATTCCGTTTCAATGGCAAAGGTCACGACATCCCGCCTGAGACGTTGTAAGAAAAAGAAATTCCTGATATAAAAAAGAGAAATTTCTTGCGACGGAATCTTTATTCCGCCATGAAAAATAAAGAAACAGAAAAATAATTTAAAGAAACAGAAAAAACAGGGCTGAACCATTCTTCCGGTTCAGCCCTGTCAAAGCATTCTCAGGCAATGCAAGCCCAAGCAGTATAGAATCAGCAGCGCCCGCTGTCCTTTATCATCTTGCGCACAATTTCATTGAAACCGTCTTGCGAAGCAAGCTCCTCAAGCGTGATATGCATACGGTAGCGCCAATAATGCCGCGAATTGGCAGGAACATTTATCCTTTCCCCCTCCGGGTCACTGAACCTCAGCTCACCGTCCATAGAAAGCCAGTCCTGCAGAGGAAGCACCGTGAGCATAGCAGGCGACATAAGATGCTGCTCAAGGATACGGCGGCATATCCAAGGCTCACAGAAAGCCGGCGCAGCCCCCTCACCTCCGATTACCTCCTGCCAGAAACGCTCAGTAAGCCATCCGTCCTCTTCCCACCATGCACGGATAGGGTTCATGTCATGCGTCGATGTAGTACATACCGACAGGTAAGGGTAATTGGCAGGATCGGCAAACGTCTCAGTCACAGACTTCGGCATTCTCTGTATCTCCAGAGACAGAATCCTGAGCGAATCCATCACCTCAGGCACACAGGCCGGAATCATACCGAGGTCCTCACCGCAGGCAAGCATACCCGTAGAATCCAACAGCTCCGGCAGTTTCATCATGGCCGACTCACGCCAGAAATCATTGTGACGCCTATAAAAGAAATCATCATACAGCCTCTCGAACGCACTTCTTCTGCCTGCATCCAGCGAACGGTAAACATAAGTGGAATGCGCACTGATACGCGGATGATAATAGCCTTTCTGCACCGGGTCCTCGACAAAAAGCACATCATCAATAAGAGCCAAAAGCCCTTCCCTGAGACAAGACGTCCTTTCATCATCTCCAGAAAGCAACTCAGTCACATTCCTCTGCACGCTATACTCAGGAATCAGGCGTCCATCCCTGATAAAGTTCTCCTTCACATCCTCAGCAAGGTCCCCGAAAATGCCGTACAGCACATTGTCATCCAAGAGAGGTGATACCCATCTTCCATCCCAGACATCAAACCCCAAAGCAGCAAGTTCATCTGCAGAATAAGGCATGGCCGGATTGAAATGTCCCAAAAGTCCGTGAACAGCATCGGAAGGAATCTCCCATATCCTGAAAAAGCCGAGAATATGGTCTATGCGGAACGCATCGAAATACTCTGACATCTTGGCCAGGCGGGCCTTCCACCACGCGAACCCGTCCTTGGCCATACGCTCCCAATTGTACGTCGGGAAGCCCCAGTTCTGTCCGAATTCAGAAAATGCGTCAGGCGGAGCACCAGCCTGAGAGTCCATATGGAACAATTCCGGATAAAGCCAGGCATCCACACTTGTACGGCTTACGCCAATAGGAAGGTCACCCTTGAAAATCACACCTTTGGAATGCGCATAGTCACATACCTCAGACAGCTGCTTGTCAAGATGATACTGGACAAAATACCAGAACTCCACATCCTTCTTGCGTTGATTATAAAGCGGGTCAATCCACTTTTTGTCAAACGTCTGCCAAATCTTGCCCCATTGCGAGAAGTCAGCCGTGCCGAACTTGTCACGCAACACGCAGAACATGGCATAAGGATAAAGCCACTTCTTGTTCCTTTCCACGAACAAAATGAACTCATCTTTGCGTGAAAGATATGTGTAGGTCCTTGAATAGGCTTTTCTCAAAAGTTCTATCTTCGCCTTGTTGACACGCTCATAATCAATCTGCCCGAGGGCATTCAGCTCAGCCTGCAGCTCCTTGTACTGTTCATCCACCTTAACGCCTGCCGCAGGAAGATTGATGTACTGCGGATGGAGGGCAAATGTAGAATTGGGGTTGTACGGATAAGAATCCTCCCATGTGCCGCTCATCGTGGTGTCATTTATCGGAAGCAGCTGAAGCACACTCTGTCCGGTCGCCGCAGCCCAGTCAACCATTTTCTTGAGGTCATAGAACTCGCCTACGCCAAAATCATCCTCACTGCGCAACGAGAACACAGGAATGGCCGTTCCCGCGCCTTTCCATGCATGCCCCCTGAAATCAGCGCCCTCTTCCACAGAAATGACTGTTTCATCCTCTCCCGGCAAATCTGAGAAATACCGGTTCGGGCCATCCTCCCAGAACAAAGGCTCCAGGGTATCGGCATCAGCGATAAGAAACTTGTACTCGAACGGAGCGTCTGCATAAAGCCCTACGTTCCATTCCGGAAACAGGAAGGACTCCATAGGAATGATGCGGTTCCAGTTTCCCAGCATATCCGAACTGCCGGCAATGGCAAGCACCTCATCAGGCTTTATGGACGGAGCTGATATGTTAAATACCACATTGGCCTGCCTATCACTTGCATAAACATCTGCAATTGCAGCTTTCACAGCAGGCGTATCCTTACCTCGCCTCAAGATGGACCCGGTAAACGCAGACGACAAGAACGGAGCGTCATACGGCCGGTCAATCCACCTGTCACGCAGACAAAGCACCTTGGATTTCAAGAACTTAGGATAAGCGAAACGTCGTTTTTTCCATTCACGGCGTATAGTCTTGCCGTCCTTCACGACTTCATACCAGTATTCCCAAACCCGGTCCGGACTGAAGCGGGCTGCCTCACCCCGCCATATTCCGTCAGAGACATACGTCATGCGTATGCGCCTGTCTCCAAGACAACAGACAAGTTCCTCACCCCATCGTGTCCTGTATTCGATTGTTACTATCAGTTTCATTAATGTATGTGTTAGTGTTATAAATCAAAGGAAAGCAAGCTGCGCGACATCATGCAGATTCATGCTTATGCTTCATTTTCTTCCAGTTCATCACAGGCAGTGCAAAAGATACCACGGAAGCGGCAATCCAGAACCATGACACAGGCCCGAAATCATACATGTCTGTCCCGCCAGGTCCCATGAACCCCTGTATAAGGTATCCGCTTGTGATGTCCTGCAGACCGGCAGCCACATAACTTGATATGCCGACTATGCCGAGCGCTGCCCCCGTAGCCTTACGCGGCACAATGTCAACTGCCATCAGCCCGGCCACAATGCAATACAGCACTCCCGTGGAAAGGCTGAACAAAGATACATAAAAGATATTAAGGAAAAAGCCCCCGCCGGCAAACAAGAAAAATCCCAATGACAAAGTTCCCAAAACACCGGACACAATGGCGGGCTTTACCCTATCGCCCCTGAACACCGTGTCCGAGAGCCATCCGGCCAGCACAGTGCCAAGCACCCCGAAAGCGGCTGAGAAAGCTATGACCCTGGAAGCATCTTCCAATGAAAACCCTCCGGCTTTCTGAAGAAACAGCACCCCCCATCCCGCCACCGCATATTTGGTGATATAAATGAAAGCACTCGAAACGGCTATTACCCATATCCCTGGATGCCTGAGAATCAGTTTCTGCAATTCCTTTGTCGGCATCTTGTCCTCTTTGGTAAGTGATTCTCCAGAAAGTTTCTGCACAGACGGAAGCCCGCGGCTCTCAGGAGTATCAGACACGAACAGAAGAATGACCGCCGAACCGACAAACCCGGCTACCGCAGCAGAAATGAAGCCGTACTGCCACCCGAAAGCACCGACAACCGCAGCAGTGGCAATGAAAGACAAGGTCTCCCCAAGATAAGGGCTGGCGCTGAAAATGCCATACCACGTCCCCCGCTTTGACTGCGGAAACCAGCGGGAAAGACTTATGACACCAGGAGGAGCCCCCATAGACTGCATCCATCCGTTTGCCCCCCAAAGAAAAGCAAAAGACAGCAAAATGACCACCTGTGGCAACCCATATGAGCCATGAAACAGGCCCAGCAACCCCATCAGAAGATTGGCGACAGAAGACAGGAGCAGTCCTGTAGCCATGAAACGGCGTATATTGCAGTAGTCTGCGATGAATCCGTTGAGAAACTTGCCCACGGCATAAACGAAAAGCAATGCGGAGCCGACAAGACCAAGCTGTCCGGCAGTCAGCACCCCCTCATCTATAAGCGGCTGCTTAATGACACTGAGGCTCATACGGCATACATAATAAAGGCTATAAGCCATTGTAACGCCCCAAAACGTCCTGTTCCTCAAGGACTTGTAAGTCCCATCCACCCTATCCTCAGGCACCTTTGCCTCAGAAGGCTTGCTTATCCTGTAAAATGAGTATAAACTCATAGATTTTCAAAATAATTATTCTCTTCTTGCCAACCTTGGATTTGCATCATATTCCCGCTCCCAAGATTTGCGAAAGCGAAAGTAGTAAATTTACAGCAATTATGAAAGTTTAACGAAAGACAATAGCCCGCGCGGTTCCCGGCAGGCGCAAATTGGCAGGCAATTGCTGAACTGGCTCATGCCTCCTCCATCAGATGTTTTCACTGCACATCAGCAATGTACTTAAAAGTCTTGGCTCCATTAGCCATCACCACGCAAACAATAAACATTACCTATTATAATTCTGACAATAATGCAGACACACTGTCATTCTGGTTCCCAACGGGACAATGGATGGCACATTGGGAACCTGGCTAAAACATAACACACTATCAACCAACAAATTGCACAACAAGAAAGTTCCCAACAGGCAAAAAGATGACACATTGGGAACCGACAGAAACCACAAGAACATGGACATCAACACATTACAAAAACACATGGTTCCCAACGGGACAAGGAAATGCACATTGGGAACCCAACCAAAACATAGCACATTGATGACCAAATGATTACACAACAGGAAATTCCCAACAGGCAAAATGAAGACATGTTGGGAACCATCACAAATCACAACAACATGGACATCAATACATTACAGAAGCACATGGTTCCCAACGGAACAAGTGAAAGCACGTTGGGAACCCGCCCAAAATACAACACACTGACAACCAATAAATCACACAACAAGAAAGTTCCCAACAGGCAAAAAAATGACACATTGGAAACCACTGAAAACCACAAGAACATGGACATCAACACATTACAAAAACACATGGTTCCCAACAGGACAAGGAAATGCACATTGGGACCCCCACCCCCGGCTAACCATTAAAGCAAATTTGTCTGATGCCGGGCCGGCCCAACAGTTTTTTGATTATTTTTGCCGAGTAATTTTTGTCAGGTAATTTTCAACACACATGAAACGTATAGCCCTTATCATCGCACTCGCAATGTCCGCCACAGCGGCAATAGCCCAGGACCAATGGCAATTCACAGAAGCATCCGAACTGAATCTCATAGGAAAAATACTTGACGGCACACCAAACCCTTATCATCGTGTGGACACCGTAAAGTACAAAGGCTTCACAAACAGCGAAAACATACAGGTCAGATGCCCTGCCGGACTTGCAGTCCTGTTCAAGACCAACTCTGACGCAATTTCAGTAAAGACAGAATACGGCTGGGAATACAGCGCCCTCAACACAATGCCGCTCTCATACCGAGGATACGACCTTTATATCAAAAAAGACGGGAAATGGCTTTGGGCGTCATCCGCTGCAGCAAAACCCGGAAAAAGCGGAGAAAATATCGTCCTTATAGGCAGCATGGACAACTCTGAAAAGGAATGCATGCTGTACCTTCCTATATATTGTGAAATAAATTCGGCAAAAATCGGAGTGCTGCAAGGCTCGGAAATCGCCCCGTTAGACTCCCCTTTCCGCCACAGGATAGCGATATTCGGCTCAAGCTACACCCACGGAATCAGCACCAGCCGCGCCGGAATGAGCTACCCGATGCAGCTTATGCGTCACACCGGCCTCCAGTTTCTCAGCCTCGGATGCAGCGGAAACTGCAAAATGCAACCATATTTCGCAGACGTGCTATGCGACGTTGAAGCCGACGCATTCGTATTCGACGCCTTTTCAAACCCTGGCGCCGAGATGATAAAAGAACGCCTATTCCCTTTCATCGAAAAACTGCAGGCGGCTCATCCCGGAAAGCCACTGATATTCCAGCAGACCATCTATCGTGAGAAACGCAATTTCGACCGGACAGTTGACAAAAACGAAAAAGCAAAGCAGGATGCAGCGGAAGAAATGATGCACGAAGCGATGAAAAAATACAAAGACGTTTATTTCATCACGACCGATGCGGCAGACAAGCTCCACGAGACATCCGTTGACGGCATCCACCCGGGAGACTACGGCTACACTCTCTGGGCACGTTCCATAGAAAAGCCACTGCTTAAGATTCTAAGAAAATACGGAATCAAATAGAGCAGCTCCCAGTCCGGACGGCCCCACGCGCCACAAATCAAAATCACCAAACGGCAGACAACACCGCAGACTCAGGCGGCAAGCCTACGGTAACGGACAGAAAGATAGGCAGTTCTGGCCAACAGATGAGCGAAATACGCGCCCATAAGGATGTGCATGGCAATGATGCCATATTGCGAAGCACCCCCGGCATACGCTTCCGGCACACCGCCAAACGCACCATCAGGCACACCACCAGGCATACCGTAAGACGGATATGCCTCATTGAGCGCAAAAATGCCTACACTCCAAGTTAACATGAATGCCGCGACAGCCCACAGCATGGCATTGCGGATATCCTTCGAGGCAGTCGCACCTATATATATGCCGTCCCATGTAAATGCCGCACAACCGACAAGAGGCATCATGAGAAGCCACGGCATATAGCCACGAGCCATGTCGATGACAGCCATATCCGATGTCATCACACCAAGCATCATCATGCCGGCAAACCGATATATCATCATGAAAACCAGAGCTATGCCCATGCTCCACAAAAAAGTCCACCGCACCGTACTGCGCATCATGCCCTTGTCACCGGCCCCCACATACCTTCCGGTCAAGGCCTCCCCTGCATAAGCGAAACCGTCCGTGAAATATGAGAACAGCAACAGCAGCTTCATCATTATCGAACCTGTCGCAAGGAGAAGATCCCCGTAACGCGCCGAAATCGTCGTGAATCCAATATATATTGCAATGAAACACAGCGATCTGACGAAAAGGTCAGAATTCATCACGAAAAAACGGCGCGTCTGCTCACCCCGGAACACATCCGTCACATCTGCACGTGACAACCCCGAGAAAACACGCTTGCGATACCGTACAAGCAGCATAATCACAGCGGAAAGCAATCCTGTCCATTGCGCTATCACAGTTCCGGCGGCTATTCCCGCAAAACCGATTCCCTCATAACGGAAACTCCCGACAGAAATGCCCAGAGCGAGCACAATGCTCATAAAGACATTCATACCGTTCACCACCAAATCAGTCAGCATCGGGCTTACACTGTCCTGCATACCGATGAACCAGCCCTTGAACGCCATAAGCCCCAGAGTGGCAGGAGCGGCCCATATCCTCACGAAAAAATATATGGACGCCAATTCCCTTACCTGGTCAGTGCAATCCACAACGGCAAACGCCATTGAGACAAAAACCCACTGCACTGCGATAAGCAACAAGGCACAGGCGAGAGCTATTCCGGCTGCACGCAAAAAAATCCGTGCGCACTCCCTCATGTCACCACGTCCATATGCCTGGGCTGCAAGCCCCCCGGTGCCGACCCTCAGGAAACTGAAATTCCAATAAAGCAGGTCAAACAGCATCGACCCCACTGCAATTCCTCCGATCATGGCCGCAGAATCCGAATCAAGATGCCCCGCAACCGCAATGTCCGCCATACCTACAAGCGGCACCGTTATGTTGGCAAGAATGCTCGGCACCGCCAACTTCAATATATCCCTGTTAATCTGTTTCATCCATACACTACTACTGACTACCACCCCGAACCTCCTGTCCACAGGCCTTCCCAGATCCATATGGTCCGGACTAAACGTCCTCCGACATTTTATCTGTATTTGGTCTCGTCATCCAGCATTCCCAGATATGACGAATACCTCTCATAGCTTATTTCACCTGCCTCCACAGCATCCTTCACGGCACAGCCAGGCTCATGGGTATGCGTACACGGAGCAAAACGGCATCCTTCCGACACCTTGAGCATCTCCGGAAAATAAAGTGCAATTTCCTCGCGCGCCACATCCACAAGACCGAATCCCCTCAGTCCAGGGGTATCGACTATGAAGCCTCCACATGAAAGACCGTACATCTCATAAAAAGTTGTCGTATGACGTCCCTGCAGATGCGCCTCGGAAATTTTCCCCACACGCGGGTCCAGAGACGGGTCAAGCGCCTTTATCAGAGATGACTTTCCCACTCCAGACACCCCGGAAAACAGCGACACGGAGCCTCGGCAGGCATTTCTCAGGGCATCCACACCCTCTCCGGTGAGAGCAGAAACCTCCATGACGGGATACCCCGCACCCTCATAAATGGCATGGAACGCCTCCAACATCTCCGCATGGGACTCACGATAAAGGTCAACCTTGTTCAGAACAATCGTAGCCGGAATATTATAGACCTCGCACGTCACAAGAATCCTGTCAAGGAACGGCATCTTCACCTGCGGGAAATCAATCGTGGCAATTATAAACGCCCTGTCTATATTGGCGGCAATCACATGAGCCTGGCGCGAAAGATTCGTGGATTTCCTTATGACATAATTCTTGCGGGGCAGCACACGGGTTATGACGGCAGGATTCTCCGGTGTCACGCCCTCATGGCCGCTCATGTTTTCCGGAACATCCGCCTCAAACTCCACCTTGTCCCCCACTGCGACAGGATTGGTCGAAGAGTTCCCCTTAAGCCTCATCTTGCCTCTCAGCACGGCAGGAAAAAGGTCCATGTCCGGCAGGCAGGCCAGCATATAATGGCTGCCGGTATGCTTCACTACTGTCGCTTCACCTTTAATAATCATTCATTCTGCATATTGGCCGGCCAATGGCCACATCCATGCGGCAAGACCATAAACCGGAAAAAACAATAAATTTCTGCCACATCATTTCATTGGCGGTGCAAATATACGTAAAGAAGCCGATTAAAAGGAAAATAGACTTTACTAATACTTTTTAGCTTTTTATCGCTACCTTTGTAAGTTGCATCGGCACATTTGCCGGATAAAGTTTACAACAAGACATAAAGCCATGATAAACGAAAGCACCATCGAGACCAGCATCGCACAGATGTTCGGGGAACTGAAATTCAACCGCGAGCCGCAAGGCCTGTACGCACCTTTGACATACATGATGGAAATCGGAGGCAAACGCATACGCCCTCGCCTCTGCCTGACGGCATACGCCCTGTTCAAAGACAGCTTCACACAGGAAATACTTGCACCTGCAGCAGCTCTCGAGGTGTTCCACAGCTTCACGCTCATACACGACGACATAATGGACAAGGCAGACGTGCGCCGCGGAGTTCCTACCGTATATAAGAAATGGGACGAGAACACAGCCATCCTCTCCGGTGACGTAATGTCAATCGAAAGCTACAGGCTCATAGCCAAGGCCCCGGCCCAAGTGCTTCCGCAAGTGCTTGAACTGTTTTCGGAAACTGCGGCACAGGTATGCGAGGGACAGCAGTACGACATGGACTTCGAGAACATGAAAGAAGTTCCTATGGACGAATACATCAAGATGATAGGACTCAAGACTGCCGTTCTGATAGCATGTGCGGCAAAAATCGGAGCCATCATCGCCGGAGCGGACGAAGAATCATGCGGACATCTCTACAGATTCGGCTACGACCTCGGCCTCGCATTCCAGATAGCGGACGACTGGCTTGACACCTACGGTGACACGGGAGTTTTCGGCAAGGCAATCGGAGGAGACATAATCAACAACAAAAAGACATGGCTCATGACCCATGCCCTCCACAAAGGTGGGAAACTTGAGTCGGAAGGCTCCATAGCTCCGCAGAACGGACGCACAGGCCTGCTTGAGGCAATGGAAATGCCAATAGGCAACAGCCAGGAGAGGGCCGCGAAAATAAGCAGGGTCAAAGAAATATATGATGCTTTGGGAGTCGGAGAAGATGCCAGACATGAAATCATCAGACTTCACGCAAATGCGATGGAATCTGCAGGTATGCTCGGACTGAGCGGAGAAAAATACGGGCTTCTCCAGAGTTATGCGGAAAAGCTTATAGGACGGACCAAATGATGGAAAAGAAAAAATTGGAAATAATGGCGCCGGCAGGCAATTTCGAATGCCTTGCGGCTGCAATACAGGGAGGTGCGGATTCCGTATATTTCGGAGTCGAGAAACTCAACATGAGGTCGCACTCAGCCAACAACTTCAAAATGAGCGACCTTAAGGAAATAGTGCGGATATGTTCGGAAGCCGGGGTCAAGACTTATCTCACCCTCAACATCGTACTTTACGGAGATGACCTGGAGGACATGCGCAAGACCCTTGATGCGGCAAAGGAAGCCGGAATCACAGCGGTAATCGCATCTGACATGGCGGCAATCGCATATGCGCGCCAAATAGGCCTGGAAGTCCATATCTCCACACAGCTCAGCATATCCAACGCCGAAGCACTGCGTTTCTATGCGCAGTTCGCGGACGTGATTGTGCTTGCAAGGGAACTGAATCTCGGTCAGGTCAAGGAAATCAAATCCGTAATCGACAGGGACAACATATGCGGACCGTCAGGCAGGCCCGTAGAAATAGAGATGTTTGCCCATGGCGCGCTCTGCATGGCGATTTCCGGCAAATGCTACCTCAGCCTGCACGAATACGGCGCATCCGCCAACAGAGGCTCCTGCTACCAGATATGCAGACGCGGCTATGAGGTGAAGGATGCCGAAACAGGCAATACCCTGCTCGTGGACAACAAGTACATCATGTCTCCTAAGGACTTGTGTACCATAGAGTTCATGGACAAGATAATAGACGCGGGAGTGACGGTCTTCAAAATCGAGGGCCGCGCGCGCTCCGCAGAATATGTTAAACGCGTGGCATCATGCTACAGAAGGGCGGCAGACGCTGTATGCGACGGCAGATACACACCGGAACTGGCAGCAGGCCTTAAGACAGAACTGGCTGAAGTGTTCAACCGCGGCTTCTGGGACGGATATTACCAAGGTGCCAGGCTCGGAGAGTGGAGCGAAGTTTACGGAAGCAAGGCCACACGCAAGAAAACATATTGCGGCAAGGTAACCAACTGGTTCGGCAAACTCGGAGTGGCAGAGATTCTCGTGGAGTCGGCATCCCTGAAAGTAGGAGACACGATTCTCATCATCGGCCCGACATCAGGCGTAGTTGAATACACCGTTCCGGAAATACGTGTTGACCTTAAACCAGTCCAAGAGGCATCCAAAGGCACTTTCTGTTCCATCCCGATAGACTGGAGCAAAGCAGTCCCTGGCGCCCGCGAACAAGAGCAGAGCCTATGCGGAGACAGCTGCAGCGAATCCGCCTGCAAAGCCATAGAAGAAAACCGCCTGCGCCGTTCCGACAAGGTTTTTGTGTGGACGTCCGAAGAATAGGCCAGACTGCAGGGAATGCATACCGGACGGGCAATCCAGCCAAAACGGTAAAAACACTCAAAAAGAAAAAACATGCGGGTGACCAAAATATTTTTTTGCTCACCCGCTATCCTTTTTCTTTGAAAACAGGACACTTTATCCAATCATGTCACCCTCAGGTGCCCCGGATTCTTTGACTTCATCAATGACCTTGAGAAGATACTGCCCGTACTGGTTCTTCAGCATCGGCTTCGCAAGCTCACGCATCCGGTCCTCATCAATCCAGCCGTTCCTATATGCGATGCCCTCAAGACATGCTATCTTAAGGCCCTGGCGCTTCTCAAGCACCTCAACATAAATCGAAGCCTCCGCAAGCGAATCATGTGTACCCGTATCCAGCCATGCAAACCCGCGCGGCAGGGTCTGGACTTTCAGCTCACCATCCCCAAGAAATCTCTGGTTGACAGTCGTAATCTCATATTCTCCCCTGGCGGAAGGCCTTATATTCCGCGCGACCTCAACAACCTTATTCGGATAAAAATAAAGACCGACCACCGCATAATTGCTCTTCGGATGCTCCGGCTTCTCCTCAATCGAAAGACAATTGCCCTCCCTGTCAAACTCCGCCACCCCGTAGCGCTCAGGGTCATTCACCCGATATCCGAACACGGTAGCTTTCCCGTCCTCCTCCGCAGCACGGACCGCCTCCTTAAGCATCCCGGTAAACCCGGCGCCATGGAAAATGTTGTCCCCAAGGACAAGACATGCGGAATCGCCCCCGATGAAATCAGCCCCGATAGTGAACGCCTGTGCCAAACCGTCAGGAGAAGGCTGCTCCGCATACTCAAAACGGACACCATAATCAGAACCGCCCCCAAGAAGCCTCCTGAACCCAGGCAAATCCTGAGGAGTTGATATCACCAATATGTCCCTGATTCCCGCAAGCATAAGCACAGAAATAGGATAATAAACCATAGGCTTATCATAAATCGGCATCAGCTGCTTAGAAATCCCCTTTGTTATCGGGTAAAGACGCGTACCGGACCCTCCGGCGAGAACTATTCCTTTCATCGTCCTGCAATCATTTACATTATTAATCCCCAAAAGCCACACTCGACTTTCAATAAAAGCCAACTGCGCTTTCCGGATTTTCCGAGCCGAATATATGATTTTTTTACATGTCTTGCAAGCTGGGCTTTTGCTGGGCAAGTTTTCCATCAGCCAGACAACACATCCGCATAAGCAACAGCACACAAGCTGTCAACACATGAAAAGATGGTGAAAAGTAAATTTTTGCTTACCCTCTATAATTTTTCTATGCCCTCCGAAAACTAAGTTTCGACCCATTCTAGCCTCGGTCACGGCGCAACTTTTTAGCCCCTTATTTTTTTCATCTCTCAACACCAAGCATCACCTTTACTCCTAACTTTCCTCTTGCCCAGCTATCGGAACCAACGGCAAACAATACTCCTTATTGACGACTTTATCTCGCATCGCCGCCTTGTCGTTAAAATTGCGCGAAAGATTCCGAATCAATTGGCTGTAATCATCTGTGCCATCCTCTCGCTGATGATAATAGACTTTTACAGAGATACAGTTGCGATGCTCGAATAAAGTATTGAGCAGCGTACGATCGGAGTTGCCGCACGAATGTCCCATAGTAATTACTTGATATGGCTCAGATTCAATAAAACCCAACAACTGACGATAATTGCCGGTTTCATGATAATGTACAGATTTGATATTTTCGAGAAAGTCATTGTCTTGTAACTTTTCAATCCGTTTGTAATCATCGTCCAATTCATCTCCATAGCCGAAAATAATTGGATTGCGTTCATTGTTGAGTGCTCCATGAATGTCAATTATCTCATCTGCATCTCTTGTATATAATTGTTTTGCAGTTTGGGTATAATTGAAATTCAAGATTAAGGTATTGGCAGGTGTGCAATTCCTTTCTTTAAAATGCTTGTCGGATAGATGTTTCAAGACATAGTATTTACGTTTTGCATCCTGTGAATGATAAAAAAGATAATTTGGGTCTTCATTTTTATCTAATTCAACTGCATCATCTTCCCCTAAAGTGAAAATATTGCTATAGATGGAATCAAAAAATATTTTTTGTCCCCCGAAAGCAACTTCTTTCAGATCAATTATACTATTGAATACCTCTTGAATAGACGGAAATAGTTTGGTTTGTGTTTTTTGGACTACCTCTATCAAATAGATTTCAAGTTGCTTTTTTACAGCATCAAACTCTCGGTTCAATGCCCGAACCTTTTCACTCCGAATAACTGCATCTTCTTCAGCAAGCAACTCTTTCAACTTTTCATAATATTCGTTCTCAATGTCCACCCAATTACTCAGAGAACAACGACCAGAAATATGCTCGAAGAATTTATTTTTGAAAGTGAGGCGAACCGAACCGTCATACCTCATATTAGTACTATCATTGAATATGGCAACCAGCTCTCGAACCTCATCGTATGGGGTTGAATCTGATTGAGGGGATGATGGCCCCAACATTTTATTTCGCTTGTCCCGAAACACCTCAAATAGGACAAACTTATCTTCATATGGTGACGGATCAATGATTGCCCCAAAATGTTCCGCAAGCGAACGTTTATAACCGTTAAATATATGGCAGGCAACGTTGATCCAATAGCTGTCTATAAAATCTCTGTATCCGGTTGCAAGACCATGTGCTTTGTCGAAACCGTTGCCTATGATAATAATTCTGTTCATGTAACTATTTACGAAATACTATGATTTCGATTTTTGTTCTATTTGATAAAGAGCTGCTTTCAGCACTTGAAAACAAATCCTTGCAGTATGTTCATCCGGTTGAAATCCAATCGACATTTGCTGATAAGGATGTATGTAATTCCTAAAATCTCGGAGTGCATGACTAAATTTCTTTACATCTTCTTTCAAAAAACCTACTTCATAAGATACGTCTATAAAATTGTTTAATGTCCACTCGCTGAAATTCCGAGGTTTACCTGTCTTTTTATCTATGGGAACAGAATTCGCCTTATTATATATTGCGGGATGTTTGCTGGCGACACCTAACAATATTCCTTCTAATGTACTACCTATAAGAAATATAGCAGAGAGAGAGGCTTTAACTGATAAACATTGCCGGATTTCTTCTATACGTGTTTCCAAATATGGTATTAGACAGCTATCAACAGGCAAAGAAGATATAGATATATCATTGAACTCTGCTTTTAAGAACTCTGCTTCATTGGTTTGAACCTCTTTGCTTTTTTCATTGTCTATATCTACACCTTTTGCTTTCTGAAAAGTAATATTCTGACCTTGTCTCACAATCTGCCAGCCATCGAAAGATAGATATTGATTGAAATCAGAAATAAGTTTATCCAATTCCGAGAATCTGGAAATAAAATTGATAGGTGCAAATAAGTCTTTGATACACTTATCCAATTCAGGTTTCCCATTAAGTTGTTTCAATTTATCTTCAGTATACATCCATCTTGATGGAAATCCGGGTTCATATAAATCAGCAAATCCATACTTATTGAAAAATGCTACGAGTTTAGGTCCCGAACGATATTCTGTTTCTTCGTTAATAAGTACTCGTAATTTTTCTATTGTCTTTTGAGATATTATCATAACAACCACTATTTTAGTGCAAAAATACGGATAATAATACAATTCCAGATAACATAAGGCAGGGAAATAAAAGAGGGTAAAAGTCCACATACAGATTTGTCACCTCTTTTTGCTTTGAGACAAGCTATCGTTAAGAGCATTAGCATCCAATATCGGCAAAGGATATTTTGAGAATAATGTCCCGGCTGTTCTTACAACAAGAATACCACACATTATTCCGATGATGACATAAAAAAATGCGGCATCAGATGATTGATTGTTATATTATTGCCATCAATGACGACATAACGTGGCAAGTCAATAACCTCAAATGAGAATTTGAGGTGCCTTATGTTTTTTTACTTCTATAACGCCCTCGCCGAGAACTGACTCCATCTTGGCAAGGGTTTTAGTTGTGAATCCATGGGCTCCTGTAAGCCAATGTGATACCTCAGACTCCTTTTTTCCCATAAGGGAAGCAAACTCCCGTTGAGTCATTTTCTTTTCGTGAAGGATATCTGCTATCCTGTTTGCTATGTCTATATTCAAGTTCACTTCCGCAAACACTTCTGCAGGGACATTCGCAAGACATTCTTCAAATAATGGATCTCGTCTCATATCGGATTAAATATTTATAGTCTCAATAAACAAAAAAGGGAAACTTCACTTTTTTGTAAAGGTTCCCTTGATATCATTATTTCTGACCTTATTCCCACACAAAATCGAAGTACTTGATGTCCTTTTCGTCCAGATTGCGTCCGAACTGGACTTCAATCAGTTCGAGCTCATCTATAGCTTTTATGGCATGCCTGCGTAATGGCGGAATGGTTATGCTGTCGCCGGTTTTGACTTCCATGACTTTCCCGTCAAGAGCGAGAAGCCCCCTTCCTTTGATGATTGTCCATACCTCAGAACGCTCGGCATGGCAATGGCAGCCGATTGACTTGCCGTCTTTGACAAGCAGATGGCTGGTCAATGAATTAATGCCGTCAGCATTATCAGAGCAAGAGATTCTTCTGACTTCACCCCAAGAACGGACGTCATACATGGGACCTTGCCCAAGGTTTTCGACGATATTCTTAAGATTGGATGTCTTGGTTGCGGAAGTGACCAGGATTCCGTCATATGAAGAGGCCACTATGACATTGTCAACACCGCAACAAACAACAGGAATCTTCAGTTCGTTGATTACGCTTGCGCCGGTGCAGCCAGATATGACGGTATGACCAGACACCTGGCCTGTCTTCTTCACCAGGCTGTCCCAGCTGCCGAGATCCGACCATTCCCCGTCATAAGGCACGGCACAAATGCGCTCTGCCTTCTCTACAACCTCATAGTCAAATGAGATTTTCGGAAGCTTACCGTAATTCTCAAGAATGAGAGGATAATTTGTCACATGGCCCAGTTCAACGAGCTTATCCATCATGTATCCGAGTGAAAATGCGAACACGCCTCCGTTCCCCAGGCCCCCTTGGCGGATTATCGACATGGCACGTTCTGAATCAGGTTTTTCAACAAATTCTTTCACTCTGATTGTCCCGTCATTCCCTTTTTCAGGAAGCATGTAGCCGAATGCGGAAGAAGGGCTTGTCGGCTCTATGCCCATCAGAACAATGTCAGCCGCTCCGCTTGCCGCAAGTTCTGCCATCTTTCTGATTGTCTTGAAATATGACATGTCAACGTACTGGTCGCATGGCAGCACGGCAACAATCTCATCCGCAGGGCAATTCAGCTCTGATTTGAGATAAGCTGCAGACAAGGCGATTGCAGGGAATGTGTCCCGACGCATCGGTTCTATTACGGTATGTATATCCTTGCCGACCTGGCTTTCAATCAATTCCTTTTGGGATGCGGATGTCGCTATGATTATTTCTGCAGGATCAATGCCGCTTTCTGCTATCTGTCTCACTACACGCTGTATCATTGACTCGGTTCCTCCCTCAGACGCCGGAAGCACCTTCAGGAACTGCTTGGAGCGGACGTCATTGGACAGAGGCCAAAGACGACGTCCGGAACCGCCGGACAGCAAAATCAATTTCATATGTATATGTCTGTATAACAGTTAATAAATGCCGGCCCACCATCACAAAAGCACCTGCGCGACTTTACGGCAGCGCATCTGCCATGTGTGCTCCGGAGCAATATCAGTGACACGTTTTCTGTACTCCGTCAGCTTTTCCCGGCTGTATGCCAGCTCCCTCAAGAGCCGGACCAGTTCATCTGCATCATAACGGCAGACCGGACCGAAGCCCTCACGCGAAACAAAATCAGCGGTCCATGTCCCCTCCGATGCCAAGACCGGACACCCGTGCCCGATGGATTCAAAAAGTTTGAACGGAACCGCGAACTTCCAATACTCATGTGCCTTGACATAAATGCAGAACAGGTCTGCCTCGCGGTACAAGGCGTCAAGCTCATCACCGGATTTATGGACAACATGTATATTGTTGGAAATAAGGCCATCATAAATATGCCCCACGCGCTTCCACTCATCTTTGCGGCAGCAAAGCGTAAAGTTAATTTCAGGTATCTCTGATACAGCCTTCACAAGCATTCTGAGATCATAATGAGAGCCAAGACCACCGATGTAGAGCAAATTCAAGCATTTGTCGGGAACATCAACTTCTGCAAATGACGTTTTCCTTGCCCCTGGAGGAAGGCCCTCCACACGACCTGGAAATCCAAACGGGATATATCCAAGCATATCCGTTGACGGAAGGAAAAGAACATCTACAAGACGCCGGTACATAATCAGGTCATATATGTAGAGCGGCTTAAGCAATTTCATCTTCCACTTCTCATTGCCGAAGCTGAAGCGCCAATATATATCACGATAGAACAAGCCGACACGTATTCCATGCCTGCGGCAGAATGAGAAAAATGCAAAATCCAGAAAAGGATAAGAAGGCAAATGATGACTTTCAGTACACAATGTCGGCAGTGTGGATGACTCGCTATAAAGAAAATCATATTTCACCCCGTCACGGATGCTCCTTTTTATAGCGGCTATGCTCTTTTTCCTCTCTGCGCCGTCACCATATACCACAGCCACATCATAGCCTATTTGCCTGAATGCCTCAATCATCTTTAGAGGCCGTATTTGACTGGCGTCAGGATTGCCCACGTTTTTCACCGGACAATGAAAGATCATTCTTCGCATAAAAACTCACAGCAGCGATTTAAAAACGCCATCCCATTTTTTCATAATTATCTCCATGTCATACTCCTGTGCGGAAGACATGGCATTCTTTCCCATCTCTTTCCGAATGTCCCGGCGTCTCATCAAATGCAGCAGTTTCTCAGCAAATCCTTTTACATCGTTTTCCCTTACCAGGAATCCATTGTATCCGTCCTTAATAATGTCCCTTGGACCGCATTTGCAGGCAAATGACACAACTGGGACACCGCAACCCATTGCTTCAGTCAAGATAAGTTTTCTTGACGAACGGCTTTCCCGCAAGTTCCTTATATCCGACATCCAGGTCTATGAACCTTGCCCTGTCTGAAAATTCAAAAAAGTTGGAATGGCCGGCCTGGGCGGTCGTGATGACATACATATCATATCCAAGCTTCTCACATAGGTAATTGGCTTTCAGGGACAGCACGCGTTCCATGCCGCCGGAATTGTATGCCTACTCTATGCAATATGCTATCTTCATGCATTCAACAATTGTAGGAATACGACAATTTAATGCTATTCAAATATTAGATTTATTTTAATGTCACTCTGTAATTAGGACGGATAAACTTCGACACTTCGTTATACACTTGTAAATGTACTGTAATAACATCTTTAATATCAAACTTATCCACAGCAAATTCGCGTGCATTTCGCCCCATTGTCTGCCTGAGTTCAGGAGCATCAATGAGTTTTTTGAGAGCAGATGCCAGCGCATCAGAATCTTTGGCCGGAATCATGAATCCGTTATAACCATCTATAACAGTATCACGGCAACCTACTGAATCAGTAGTGACAACTGGTCTCCCGATTGCTTCCGCTTCAATAACCGATTTAGGCAATCCTTCGCGATACCAAGATGGGAAAGCCATAATATGAGATTGTTTCAGCAGCTCCAGCACATCAGTCCTATGTCCAAGCCACTGAATGTATTCACCGTCACATTTGCTCTTCAGCATATCTTCCGTTATGCCGTTCGGGTTAGTGTCCAATCCACCGCAAAGCAAAAAACGGACTTTGCCTTTATATTCTGCCTCCAATTTCTTGGCTGCATCAATCAAAACCAAGGTTCCTTTATCCTCAACCATTCTGGCCGTAAAAATCACCTTAATCAGCCCGGCAAAAGGTTCGGGAGTACAATCATAGTTCTTAAGGTCAATTCCGGAACCATTTGTAAATGCACATTGTTCCTCCTTTATTATTTTGGAAGACAAGAAAAGAGACTTGTCATCGTTATTCTGAAAAATGACCATTGTTCCTTTACGGCAATGGGTCAAGCGCAATACTTTAAGTATTGACCTGGACATCAAAGACCCGGCATGCTTTTCGTCAAAGAGTACGCCCAAGCCACACACTGCACTGACCATAGCTTTAATTCCAGCCAATCTACATGCTATGCTTCCCCATAGCATCGTTTTAAGCCCGACCAGATGAACAATATCCGGCTTTTCATTCCGGAAGAGCCTATACAAGAAACTTAACGTCCTAATTTCATCTCTGACATTTGTCCCGGCCTTATTTATAGGCAGATTGACAGTCTTCAACCCGGCATCTCTGATTTTATAAGAAACACCTGTATCCTCGCTGATGACTGTTACGTCATATCCTGAATTTCTCGCAGCGATTCCGACAGGCAATCTATGGCTCAAGAAAAACCAATCCTGGTTTACAACTATAAACAATTTCTTTCGCATAATTAGGATTATTGGGAATACTTCTATGATAAAAACACAAGCATTACAAAAATCATATTTTCATTTTCACCACTTTTGCCGGATTTCCTACTGCAACACAATTGTCCGGGAGATCCTTGACAACTACACTGCCAGCTCCTATGGTCACATTATTTCCAATATGAACATTCCCTATTATAGTTACGTTACACCCCAAAGAAACATTATCACCAAGGATTGGTCTGCCGTTATGAGCACCAATAGTGGTACAATGAATACAAGAGAAATTTGCTCCGATAGAATCTGCATTGATAATCGTTGCATATGGATGGGCAATCCACATCGATTCTCCTATTTTTGTCGTGACGCTAATATTGAAATACCTGTCACCCGGACGATACCATTTTAGAAAAGCAGATTTCACCGGACCTATCCTGTGATAAAAAAGATTTCGATAATACCGATTATTATGAAGATGATATATTAATTGCAATATTGCCGGAAGTTTAAGTCCGATTTGATATTCAATCCTTGCCAAATCACTAATGACCATACAATTGCCCCCCCCAAGTATAATATGTGGCAAGTACAAAAAACTACAGATCAAGGATGCAGTAAAGCGAGATAATGCTCTAATTTTACGTAAGTTCATAATATAAATTTTCATATTTGCCTGCCATCAACTCAATGTCATAACAGGCAGATCTGCGTTTGCAATTGGCTGCTGTTGCTTCATAATAAGACTTGTCTTCGAGCAAACGAGAAATTTTCAGAGCCAATTCACGTGCATCCCCTTTATGAAATATTTCGCCGGCCCCCTCCACGACTTGCTTCAATCCATCAACATCTGATACGACGACAGGCTTCCCGGCAGCCATGATTTCGACAGCTGTCAGTCCGAATCCTTCCCAGTTTGACGATTGTATTCCAATGTATGCTTCGGTTATCAATTCAGCAACATCTGAACGCGCTCCCAGAAACATTACCCTATCAGAAACCCCTTCATTTTTTGCGATTGACCTGCAATGCTCAAGATTATCTCCGTCACCGACTAAATGCAGAACAATATCCTTATCAAGATATTTCATTGAACGTATCAGCGTTTCCTGGTCTTTTGATGCGGCAAAGCGCGATACCATTATCAGGGATTTTGGAATAACAGGACGACAGATTGCCGAAAATCGGCCTATGTCAACTCCATTCTCAATTACAACAAAGCGTTTGTCAGAAGATTGAAGCCATTGCTGAAGAGCACTTTCCGTTTGCCTGCTGATAGAGATGATTCTGTCATATCGTTTATATATCAGTTTCTCTATCGGACGGAAATATGTCTTTTCTCTTCTTCGGTTAGAAGTCGAGTGCTCTGTATAAACCATCTTGACCTTTAATCCGGCAGAAGCTATCGCCGCCCAATATAATGACGGGAATAAATGAACATGCACAATATCATATGAACTGATAATTTTTCTTAGCCGGATAATATTTGAAAGACTATATATATTGTGACTATCCAATGATATTATGTTAATTCCTGCTCTTTTGATTTTTTCATTAAATTCATTGTCAACTTGAGCATTGACCAACAAATCGACATCCAGTCCATGTTTTATCTGAATAGGCAACAAGTCAGCCAACAAGCGTTGGGCACCACCTATTTCAAGCGATGATATAATATGAAGCAATTTCATCCTTTGATTCTTCTTAATGACAAATAAACAACGACCATAAGTTTATCAATTATTCCCTTGCTGCCGACATTTTATTGGAAAGCATAATTTCTACCAAAGGCATCATTCTCAATGTAAATCACCAAACGACAAACTCATGTTCAGCAAGATTGCTCTATATGCTAATTATTTTACTCTGATTTTGGAAGCATAGAAATATTCCGATCAGACAAACCGCAGAGACGACCTAATTATCAACATTTTAATTCGTCAGTCTAAACATATTTGCCATCAACTTCCTTATGAAAACATCAATTGACCGGACATGTGACAATCCTATAATTTTAGAAAGGACCAACATGAGTCTTTTATACAAGGAATTATAATTATTCCAAAACGATATTTCATTAAATATTTCAATAAATTCATCATCATTATATATGTTGTATCATTAATGGGTATTAAAAATATTTAAAAGTTCTTTGAAAGTATTGATAATCGGAT
>OFHM01000877.1_pt1 | contig 22419 bp, 25 predicted proteins | sample 1521311 | NCBI WGS metagenome assembly OFHM01 (sample SAMEA3504083, study PRJEB24116) | mouse gut metagenome | biome: mouse gut; feature: mouse-associated habitat; material: faeces | place: Denmark | collected 2011 | reverse complement strand
GTGTGCGCCCCCGCGGCGGTGACTATGGTGTGGCGGTGGATCTTCAACGGCGAATACGGCATTCTCAACCAGGTGCTGGGAGCCAAGATCGGCTGGATCACCGACCCCAATTTTGTCATGGTGTCCTGCGCCGTGGTAGCCATCTGGAGCAATATCGGCTATGACGCCGTTCTTCTGCTGGCGGGGCTCCAGAACATCCCTAAAACCCTCTACGAGGCCAACAGCATCGACGGCGCGGGCAAGGTAAAGCAGTTCTTCACCATCACCCTGCCCATGGTGTCTCCCACCCTGTTCGTGGTGATGATCATGCGCCTGATGGCCTCCGTCAAGGTGTACGATCTGATCTACATGATGGTGGAGGACACCAACCCCGCCGTCACCAGCGTGCAGAGCCTGATGTACCTGTTCTACCGGGAGTCCTTCGTGGCGGGCAGCCGCGGCATGGGCTCGGCCATCGTCATCTGGACCGTCCTGCTCATCGGCCTGGTCACCATTATCCAGTTCCGGGGCCAGAAGAAGTGGGTCAATTACGATGTCTAAGGGAGGGCTGACAAGATGAAACAAAGATCCATGGAATCCTCCAAGCGGCTGAACACCGTGCTGACCTATGTGTTCCTGATCCTGGGTGCCCTCATCATGGTGTTCCCCTTCGTGTGGATGATCCTCACCAGCCTCAAGACCGTTCCGGAGAGCATGGAGGTGCCCCCCACCATCTTCCCCAAGGAGCTGATCGTCAGCAACTTCGGGGAGGCCATCAAGAGCCTGCCCTTCGCCAAGCTGTACTGGAACACCGGGCTGATGATTGTCTTCCGGGTGATCTGCGCCGTGCTGTTCAGCTCCATGGCGGGCTACGCCTTCGCCAAGCTGGAGTTCAAGGGCAAGAGCATCCTGTTCGGCATCGTGCTGGTGCAGATGTCCCTGCCCAGCCAGATCTTCATTATCCCCCAGTACCAGATGGTGGCCAAGATGGGCATGGCGAATACGATTTTCGCCCTGGTGTTCCCTGGCCTGGTCAGCGCCTTCGGCGTGTTCTTCCTGCGCCAGACCTACATGAGCATCCCCGACGAGGTGGGCGAGGCCGCCTATCTGGACGGGTGCAACCAGTGGCAGACCTTCTATAAGGTCATGTTCCCCCTGACGGGCACCTCCGTGGCCGCCCTGACCATCTTCACCGCCGTGTTTGCCTACGGCGACCTGATGTGGCCCCTGGTGGTCAACTCCGACCTGAAGATGATGACGCTGTCCTCTGGCCTGTCCACCCTGAAGGGCCAGTTTACCACCAACTTCCCGGTGCTGATGGCCGGCTCCCTGCTGGCTATGCTGCCGATGATCGTGCTGTACCTGTTCTTCCAGCGCCAGTTCGTGGAAGGCATCGCCGGCACCGGCGGCAAGTAAGAGCCTTTATTCACAGGTTCTAAAATTCGCTATCTTCCTTCTCTCTTTTCCGGCAGCCCCGGCGGGCAGAAATGCAGGCCGGGGCTGTCACTTTAGAGATTCCATTCCTATACGATTGATCTCACGACACAAGGTGACTGCCCTATGATACTTTATAATGAACAAAACCGGACCCTTACCCTCCACACCCGGCGCACCACCTATCAGATGAAGGCGGACCGCCGTGGGGTGCTGCTCCACCTCTATTACGGCCCCCGGGTGGAGGAGGCGGACCTGAGCGGCCTCCTCCAGTACGCGGACCGGGGTTTCTCCCCCAACCCCAGCGGCTCCGGGGAGGACCGGACCTACTCCCTGGACACCCTGCCCCAGGAGTACTCCACCTGCGGGGTGGGGGACTTCCGCCTGCACTCCGCCGAGGTGGAGCAGGCCGACGGCAGCCTGCTGCTGGACCTGCGGTACGCGGGTCACGCCGTTCTGCCGGGGAAATACGCCCTGGAGGGCCTGCCCGCCTTCTTCGGCGAGGGATGGGAGACGCTGTCGGTGACGCTGCGGGACCCCTGCTCCGGGGTGGAGGCGGAGCTGCTGTACGGCGTGGACGAGGCGGACGACCTCATCACCCGGGCCGTAAGGCTGACCAACCGGGGGACCGAACCGGTGGCCCTGTGCCGGGTTATGAGCCTGTGCCTGGACTTCAACCGGGCGGACCTGGACTTCGTCACCTTCAACGGCGGACACGTCAAGGAGCGGCACCTGGACCGCGCCCCCCTGCGCCCCGGCGAGCAGAGCGTGGGCAGCGTCCGGGGGACCTCCAGCCACCAGCACAACCCCTTCGTCATCCTCTGCGACCATGACGCCGGGGAGGACCACGGGGTCTGCTACGGCGCGGCCCTGCTGTACAGCGGCAATTTTCTGGCGGCGGCGGAGCGCAGCCAGTTTGACGACGCCCGGCTGGTGATGGGCATCCATCCCCACCACTTCCGCTGGGCCCTGGCCCCCGGGGAGAGCTTTACCGCCCCGGAGGCGGCCCTGGTCTGCTCCCCCGACGGCCTGACCCCCATGACCCACCGCTTCCACCGGGCCATCCGGGAGAAGCTCATCCGGGACCCCTATGGAGGAAAGCGCCGCCCGGTGCTTATCAACAACTGGGAGGCCACGGAGTTCCATTTTGACGAGGAAAAGCTGGCCGCCATCGCCCGGGAGGGGGCAGCGCTGGGCATGGAGCTGTTCGTCATGGACGACGGCTGGTTCGGCAAGCGCGACAGCGACTTCAGCGGCCTGGGGGACTGGACGGTCAACGAGAAGAAGCTCCCCGGCGGCCTGGAGGCCCTGGCCCCCCGCATCAGGGAGCTGGGGATGCAGTTCGGCATCTGGGTGGAGCCGGAAATGGTCAGCGAGGACAGCGAGCTGTATCGGGCCCATCCGGACTGGGCCCTGGGGGCCCCCCACCGCCCCCAGACCCAGGGGCGGAGCCAGCTGGTGCTTGACTTCTCCCGGCAGGAGGTCCGGGACCATATCTACGCCGCCCTGCGGCAGGTACTGGACAGCGCAAAGGCCGCCTACGTGAAGTGGGACATGAACCGGTCCCTTACCGACGTGTGGTCCGCCGCCATCCCCGCCGGACGGCAGGGGGAGGTATACCATCGGTACGTGCTGGGGGTCTACGACCTGCTGGAGCGGTTCCGCCGGGATTATCCGGACCTGCTCATCGAGGGATGCAGCGGCGGCGGCGGGCGGTTTGACGCGGGGATGCTCTACTATACCCCTCAGATCTGGTGCAGCGACAACACCGACGCCATCGACCGCCTGCGCATCCAGTGCGGCACCACCTTCTGCTATCCCGTCAGCTCCGTGGGGGCCCACGTCTCCGCTGTGCCCAACGGGCAGACGGGCCGGTATACGCCGATGGAAACCCGGGGCGTGGCGGCTATGTGCGGCACCTTCGGGTACGAGATGGACCTGGGGAAATGCACGGACGAGGAAAAAGAGGTGGTTCGGGAGCAGGTGCGGACCTTCAAGGAACGGGCCGAGCTCATCCACCAGGGGGACTATTACCGGCTGACGGACCCCTTCCGGAATACGGCCTACGCCGCCTGGGCCCATGTCTCGGCGGACAGGCGGGAGGCCCTGGTATCCCTGGTCACCGGCTCTACCACGGCGGCGCTGCCTTTCATCGTCCTGCGCCTGCGGGGTCTGGACCCCGATCTGCGCTACCGGATTGACGGCGGGGAGCGGGTCTGCGGCGGCGCGGCGCTGATGCACGCGGGCATCTCCTTCCCGCTGATTCCGGGAGACTATCAGGCAAGGCAGGTTTATCTGGCGGCTGTGGAATGAGGGGGCTTCCCCGTTCGCTGACGCAGCTTTTGGAAACAGCAAGGGGAAGGGCGGCCAGTCCGGGATGGATTGGCCGCCTCTCTTTGCAGATTGGCGAATATGCCTAAATGTGCTCCGGAATTTCCGAAGAATTTAGTGGTAAATTGCGTTTGACAATTCTTTAATTTTGACTTATACTTACCCAGGTAAATGCGGTTGCGCGATGCGGACGCTTTTCCAACGGGACGGAAAATTCAGTCGAGAATTTGTTAAAATGGTACTTGACAAAGCTTCGTGTCTGTTGTATAATAAGTTCGTTGAGTGCAAATAAAGGAAAATTTGACATGGGGGTATAGCTCAGCTGGGAGAGCGCTTGAATGGCATTCAAGAGGTCAGCGGTTCGATCCCGCTTATCTCCACCAAGAAACACGGGAACTGTGTGAAGGGAAAGGCTTCAAATCGAAAGATTTGAGGCTTTTTTCTTGTTTTTTGTTGCAATCCTCTCAACGCCATATCAAGCTGTTCTTTGTCTGTCTAACACGTTGTCTAACAAAATCAGGCCGTTTTGAAAATGTTGCCCATAGCCTGTGCGGTTGCCCGTTTGCCCTCAAAGTCAATGTGGGCGTAAATATCCAGCGTAGTAGACACTTTCTCATGACCAAGATACTCTGCAATCTGCTTGACCGACATACCATTATTCAGCAACAGACTTCCCGCCGTGTGGCGTAACTCATGAAATCGGATATGCGGCAAGCCGTGACGCTCTAATAGTCTACTGAATCCGTGTGAAACGTAGTCCGGGGAGAATGGCTTACCATTACTGTTCGTGCAGACGTGGCCTTGTGGGTCTGGATCATGTTTGATACACTTTGCCCTATGCTCATCCTGTGCCGCTTTGAGGGCTTTCAAATAAGGAATAGTATCATCAATCAAAATAAGCGTCCGTCTGCTTTTTTTGCTTTTTGTCCGCTCATGCTCAATCAGCGTCTTTGTTTTGACAACTGTATTGCGGATTTGCATTGTACCAGTATCAAAATCAATGTCCTGCCAGCGCAGGCCGCATACCTCACTACGGCGCAAGCCATAAAGCAGGCCTAAGATCACAGCGGGTTTAATCGGTTCATCGTCCAGCACAGACAGCAGTTTCATAGCTTCATTCACAGAATACGCCTTACCCTCAAAATGCTCTTTACGGGGTAGTATAGCGTCCTCTGCTGGATTATCACGAATCAGCTTCTTCCTTTTGGCCTCTTTCAACGCTCCAGCAATTACAACATTGTGTTTGATAATGCTGTTTGCTGACTGGCCTTCGGTGGCTTTTGCATCATAATAGGATTGTATATCCTTTGAGGTAATTCCCTTGACTGTAACACCTTTTTTGCGGAAGAATGGCCCTATGTGCTTGTCAATATACATTCTGTAGCTTTCAAATGTATTAAGCCCTAATTTGTCCTGCCTAACAGCACTTTCTTTTATCTTCATCCATTCCTCAAGCCAGTCCACAAAAAGAATATCAGCAGAAATCAAATCTATGCTCTCTTCCAGTTCAGTTAGTATCTCAATGCGCCGTTGCTGTGCCTTGCGCTTATTATTGCCGTCCGTGGGAATACCTGTGTTGATCCATTTTGCCTTTGTACCGCCTATGCCATCAGGAACACGGACAACAACGTAATATTTTCCATGCTTTGTCTGTAAGCTACCTGTCATAAGTACCTCCTTACAGACAGGTACAGATTGCCCACGCTACTACAAGTCTTATTGTATCTTCGTGCAGTTGATAACGCAAGGGTCATTTTCAATAGTGCATCATCCTTTCCTTTTTGTAATTAAGTTTCCATAAGCCTCCTACAAAGCCATTGACGGCATTTTAACGACATTGAAATATCCCAATTACTGATATTCGAGCGGGCTTGTAGGGCTTTGTAGGCGGTTTATACTGTGCTGCTCAACATATTTTCTCAATGGTGCGATTGACGATATTGCGCACACTTCGACGCACTATTTATCTCTAAAAGTACGTTTCACTATATTAAAATGTTCAGTTTTATTCCAAATAGGGAAGTTTTCCGATAACACATCTTCGCTGTCGATAACATTATTTTAGCTGTGCTGTTTGCTGCCTCTGCCAGAAACATACCCCTGCGGTTTTCACTTGCGGGGGACGTTCAAACCTTGGGGGAGCTTCGCAAAGAGCCGAAGAACACGGCTCCTTGCTTGCACACTTATTATTTTTCAAAATCTCTTCTTTAAGACTTTTTTACCAAAAACCTTGTGCCGCAATGAGTTCAAGATGCGATTCGTACGGGGCTGGTACGTGGAGAAGGTTGAACCCCCAACCAATCATACAATAAACCTCTCATTCTGCTGGATGGAACAAACAGATATATCGGCTTGCCTTTGCGGATCGCACTTCGCCAAATCCATTGGATCATCTCGCTTGTAGCAAATTGATCTTCATCCAAGGGAAAGCCACGCTTTGCAAAATACTTCTTAATCTCTGGATTCAAGTAGCGGTTTATGAGATAAAGAAGTACCGTTCTATCAGCAAAGTCATTTGTGGCCCTTGCATTGCATGGAACAAAACATCTCAACTTGTTCAATTCTTTTTCTGATAATTTCTTATCATCTGCTGTGAGCTGTTTGATGTATTTAAAACCTCTTACATTGCCCAGTTTTTCGTCAAGCTGATTTTGCTTAATTGTAGTCCACATGATATTTGAAGATTTTGCTTTTACGCTATCCCTATAGTTGCGCATTGCCCTTTTGATTTCATCCATACGATCTCTATTTGCACCTTTCAGCCATGACACGGAAAAGGCACTCTTTTTGTTACCAATATTATTCAAACCGCCTTCGTAGATGTTTATCAAATCGGCAAATCTCTGTCGAATTTTCAAATCATCTGAATAACTGCAAAGCTGGAAAATATGCTCTTTCTTTTCACTTGATACTTTTTTATAATGCAAATTATACATTTGAAAATATTTATCAAGTATACTTCCTTCAAATAGATATGTTAAAACATAAATCTCACTAAATGCCTTAAATACTTCTTGAGGATATTCCCAAAACAACACATTATCAATACATCGCAAAGTATTGTTTTCTGCCAGCCTTTTCACTTCTGAATAATGGAAGTTTGCGGTTGCTGGCCCTTGCCATTTGACATTATAGCTATCATCAATTTTGATATACTCATTATTGATGAGCCATTCAAAATCGCCATCTTCATCTTTTGCAGATTTCTTGTACGTAATTCGTTTGTCTTTAGGGACGACCTCATTAAAATTATACAGCACATCTAAAACTTCGTCTAAAACTAAGATATAACCACCCTCATAAATAAGCTGTATTGTTTCATCGGTTGCTTTTAAAAATAATGCGTGTGTCGTTGCGATATTCTCTCCGTTTGCTAATAACTTGTGCAAATCCTCAAGTTTGCCGCTTCCATTATTGAAGGGCTGTTTAAATTGACACATTTCATCATTGTGTTTTATAATTCGTTCAATTTCGGATAAGAACGGAGTAATGAAAATGAAATTCTCATTGTGATTTGTAACACTAAACATCTTCCTGATAATTGAAGATGTTTTCCCTGATCCCATTACTGAATCAACGATTGTAACAAATGGAAGTTTGTCACTATGACTAATCTGATTGCTTATTGGTCATTCCTCCTTAATAGTATTGGTCAAATTCTTTCTTGTACTTGTCATGCCATCGCTTATCCTTGGCGGTTTGCTCTGCGTTGTCTAATACTACTGTGATTTTTGCTTTCAAAGACTGGATGAGTTCAACTCTATCACCTCCGATTTGCTTTTGCTGTATGAAAACGTCCAATAAAGGGTCAAGAATAAACTGAAATTCTGAACATGAAACAACATCTAAAAACTTTTCAAACCGTTTGATTTCACACTTTATAAATGCTGTCAATTCTTGAAATGATTTTGGATCGTTTTCTTTCCCTTTAAGATAGCTGTCAATCTTGCTGATGGTCTTTCTTTGTGCTTTCAGAAGATTTTCATATTCAGAAAATAGATATGATTCTTCTGCTTGTGCTTTGGTGACTTGAATTAAAGTGTCTACCTCCTTAACATCGGAATCTTTCAATTCAAGGAAGTATTGCTCTGGAATCCCAAAGATTGCAGATAGTTCATTAAGTCTACTGCTTGGGATGGAATAAGTACCTTGCTCCCACTGTGATATTGTTTGCCTTGTAATTCCCATTCTCTTTCCCAAAGCTGCTAATGTCATGCCGTATGCTTTGCGGATATATTTTAGTCCATTCATATTGGCATCTCCTTCTTGACAATCGTTTTGTCAGGGCATGCTTGTATTATATTCCCTGACACTTAGTTTGTCAAGATGTTTTGAAAAATTCGTTTCAAGTTTTTTGCGGAGGCTGGCCTCCGTTTTTTGTTGCTGGGGCTACTCCGAAGAAGAAACGGTCTTGTCAACTGTTTGCTTTTGTGTCCTGCGTACTTCTGTGACATAGACATATTGCCGTGGGCTGAACTGACCCATAACCCTGATAGTTAACTGATAGAATGAGAAAAGCGGCGGGGATCATGCCCTGCCGCCTTTTACTTTATTGTGCTGCCCGAAGTTCAGCCTTGTATTTATAGTATGTGTTTCTTGCAAGCCCTGTTAGTTTCATAACCTCTGTATCGCTCAGACTGCCGCCAAAATCTCTACAGTGCTGGAGAAGAACGGGTTTCATTGTAGCAGCTTTCTTTGTGTTCAGCTTTGCGCCTTCCCGCTGCCCTATCTGCTTACCTGCAAGACGGGCAGTTTGAATGCCTTCCCGTGTGCGCTGATGCAAATCCTCAACTTCTTTCTCAGACTGGAGGAAAGCAAGCCTGATCTGTTCCTTAGCAAGTTCCATCAAATAGCGGTTTACGCCATCTAAGATAAAGTCAACGGCTGTGTTTGTCATGGGGACGCTGCTTTCTAATGCCTTGCGATATGTGGCGGTGTCAATATGCCTTTCCTTTAGAAATACAAGACCTACACCATGATTGTACAATTCTTGATAAACAGAAAATCCTTCATCCGCTGTGCGGCTCATTCTGGATACGCTGTCAAAAACAATGGTATCGCCTTTCTTAACCTTACCAACCAGCTTGTTCCATTCTTTACGATCAAGCGTTGTACCGCTATATGCCTCCTGTACAATTATAGCTTCTGGAAACTCCTGTTTAATATTTCTAATCTGGCGGTCAATGCTCTGCTTTGGGGTGCTGATCCGACAATACCCATAAATACTCATTGGTGCATCCTCCTATATCAGTTCAAACGAACGATAAATTTAATACTTGAATGATAGCTTATTTTGGCTAAGAAGTCAATAGGTTTTGATACAAATTTTATATACGTCAAAATTGATATTAATACCGAGTAACACAATCCCACCATAACAAGGGGGGTACTTTGCAATTTGAACGAGTTTTCATTTTCTGTAGCAGCTATAGTATACCTACTCAACATATAAGCGGATCTTTCACCGATACAATAAAAAACGGGTACAGCCCTAAAGCCATACCCGTTACAAATCATTCGCAAATTGTAAGCGCCTCGCAAATCATATCATAGAAAATTTTGCTGAATTTGTTAATCTTGTGAAATGACCCCGTAGCCATTGCCTTCATACCCCCGTCATCATATGAAACGATTGGAAGATAAGTAAACAATCCAACTTTTTCAGATTTGGATATAGTAACCATGAAGCCGTCACAGTTGGGAGATTGATATAAGGGAGTATCATTTATACAAATGCCTTCATCTGTTTTAAATGGATCGTTTTGTGTCAACTCATATATGAATTTATAATTTTTTATATCAAAATCATTAAACGAAATCAGGGCATCATAGATAATCAGATCTTCTTGTGTTATATCTGAGGCTCCACCTATCATCTTTGATAATTGAATTCCCATTATGGTGTTTACAATGTGTGAACTGCTCATAAGAGCTTCACGAAACATAGAAACAACATAGTTTGCTTTCTCAGGTTTATTTATGTAGTCATATAGTTTCTCAAATTGGGAATCAAAATCATTCCCATGCTTCAACCCGACAAGCAAATGGGACAATCGAATTTTATCTGTTTCCTCGATTAAAGGGCGAACTGCGCCAACAAATGGAATAACTTCAGAAGCTACAGTTTCAATAGCTCCGCCTACATTACCTTTTGACAGATTATAAAAGTCTTTAATCTTCTCCGGGAGTTTCCGTAAACTGTCACCCATATTGCTCCTCCTTATCCCTGAGCCAACCTGTTTATGTGATTCAAAATCAACAGCTTATCACTGTCGCTCAATTGCCGCAATCCTCTAACGGCCTCCGCTACCAACGCTGGATCATCAATGCTTTCATCAAAAAACTGTGCTGGCGTTAGCCCAAAATAATCACAAATCTCAAATAGCCCTTCGACTGAAGGTAGGCTCTTGCCGCTGCTGATATTCTGGATATAACCCCGGCTATGTCCTAAATCAAGGCTCATCTGATACTCAGACACGCCTTTTTGCAAGCGCAGTTGTGCAATCCTATCCCGTAGGAATTGAATATACATAAGCGGCAACCTCCTTTACCGCAATATTGTATTACATCCACTAAATGTTATGGGCGGCTAAAAAACTCGAAAAGAAGTTGAAGCGACCACGTAAAGATGTTATAATGCTGGTAAGTGACATTAGGAGGTTGTATATGCGGATATGACAATGTGCTTTTGCGGACATAGCAGACTCTATAGCAAGTATGCTTTTGCAAAGGAAAAATGCTATGCAGTTGTAAAAAATCAGATTTTGGAAGGGGCTGATAGCTTTTTGATCGGTGATTATGGGGATTTTGACGCTATAGCGGCTTCGGTTTGTCTTGCGCTGAAGAAGGAATACTCCAATATCGAAGTCTGTCTTGTCCTCCCCTATTATCGCCCACATATTGACGATTATACTCAGCAGCGGTACAATCGGTTTGATAGTATCATTACACCACCGCTGGAGGATACGCCATACCGTTATCGTATTGTCAAGGCTAATCAATACATGGTAGATCAAGCTAATACTGTGATTGCCTACGTTCGATCCAGCGGCGGGGCTACTAAGACTTTGCAATATGCCCATCGCAAGGGCAAGAATATTATTAATCTTGCGGAGGAAAATTGATATGGGATTTTTAAGTAATTTGTTCGGGTTTTCAAATCCCCAAAATGCTTCTACGGATGATAGGAACAGCACGTGGAATAGGTTATTTGACGAAGGTCACGCAATAGAAAATGATTTCAATGAATTCATGATACAACACGGAATAACTCAAGATGTATATATCTTTGATGTGGAATTTGTAAATCAGGGGAGTGCCGCTGTAACTGCTGAAAAAAGGAGGGTAGATTCTCTAAAGGGAAAGATATTGGAATTTATATCTGAAGGTGGGTGCGCTCAGTATATTACAAATGTTGATAAAATGGATGACTACTTGGAAAAGATCAGATACATGAAAGAAAAAGATATGATGGGAATACACACCCAGTTCATCAATTCGCCACTTCAGGAAATAAAAGAAATTGTGGAATCTGTTGAAAGGGATCGTTATGCGGATTCTATATCCAACACCAACAATATAAATTCACTTTCTGGAACAGAATTTGAAGTTGTATGTAAGCACCTTATAGAAAAAATGGGATTTACTGCTGAAATGACAAAGGCAACAGGTGACGGTGGCATAGACATAATTGCGTATAACCACCAGCCACTTTTATCTGGCAAGTATATCATCCAATGCAAACGTTATTCTGGTAGTGTTGGTGAGCCAATTATCAGAGATTTATATGGAGTGGTTACTTCAGAACGTGCCAATAAAGGTATTCTTATGACAACGGGAACTTTTACGGCTCCTGCAATTAGGTTTGCCGAAGGAAAACCTTTGGAATTGATTGATGGATCAAAATTTCTTGAATTGCTTGGAAAAAAAGATGATATTTCAAGTGATAATATCATAAAGGATAGTTTAGATTTGGACGAATCCCTTGCTTGGTATTGCTCTTTCATCGGTAAGGGAATAGATAGTCTGCCCTTTCAGTGTGAATGTGAGGATGTACAAGGATTATTTGGCTGTGCAAATTATCAAGAAAACATAACAGTATTTGGCATTGATGGATTGCTTGAATTTCTCTATAATCATCAAAAAGCAATCAACCTTTTAATTTGGCGGAGTACGGTTTTTTTGTTTTCTAACGATAGATACGAGTCCTTTTTGAATTATCTTATAGAGAGATTTGGCTTGTATTCTTCCTCACAAACACCTGATGAACAAAATTCCAGCCCCAATTTTACAAACGACACTTATTATTGGAATAACGCTAATCATATTCAAGATTTTACACTAACAAAGTTTAACGATGGGACAAGTACATTTAGTATTTCATTCAAGAAATAGCTTCAAAGGCAACTCTCACAATATGCGGGAGTTGCCTTTTATGCGCTATCTGTATAAGGCCAACACTCCATTGATAAACTGCTCCAACTCTCCCCTGCCAATTACGGCATCAGGGGTAAAATCTACACTATCCTCGATCCACCCACGGGCAACGGCGGTCTGTATAGCCTGTTCTGCCCAGCCTTGATACTGGATATGCTGTAAGGTGAATTTCTGCGGTTCCACAAATCTTGTGAGGATAGTAATTATCTGCGCCCATGTCACTGCTCCATTGGGATCATACTTACTATTTCCCACGCCTTGAACAATTCCAGCCCCGTTAATTGTCTGAACAAATGGAGCATACCACGCATCGGCGGTAACATCGGTAAAAGCTAATTGTGTATTGCTATATAGGGCAATAGATTCATCATCCAGAAGCCGATAAATGATAGTTGCCAACTGCGCCCGTGTCAAGGGATCACCTTCATGAAGTAGGCTATCCCCATAGCCAAGCAAAACAACCGTTCTGGATGTATCAATCACGGCTCCATTACAAGCAAGCTGTGGTTTAGCTGGAGCGGGATCGTTTTCGGGCTGATCCTGCGGCTTGTTATCCTCTGTAGGCTTGACTGTCACAACAGGCCATATAGGACGCTGTGACGGTCTGTTGTCCACTGGAGGGGTATAGTTATCATCTCCGCTACTATCGCCATCAGAGGGCTTTTGCGGCGGTTGTGGCGTGTCTGGTGTAGTGTCTGTGGGTTTATCCGTGGTATCGCCCTGCGGCGGTTCTTCTGGCTGTTCCGGGGTCTGCGGTGGGGTATCTGTCGGCTCATCCTCATTGCCGCCCTGTGGGGGCTGTTCTGGTTGTTGTGGCGCGTCCTGATCCCCGCTATCCGGGTTGTCTGGATTATCTGTACCTTCCCCCTCTGGCGGCTGTGTTGGCTCCTGTGGGGGCTGTGGCTGTTCTGGAGGGGTATCAGGTATAGAATCATCAGAGTCAAACGCAAGACAACAAAACTGATCTGTAAATGAAAAGTCAACAGGTTCCCATTCTTCAAGATTTACTGTTGTAAAACGATCTTCAAAAATTGAATCAATATACCATCCTTTAGGAATATACCCATAAAGTGATTTATAGTCCTCCATGTTCAGATTAATTTCTATTTCGCCGTAATTGTAAGCTATATGTCCCCCATATTCTGAAGCATTATCTTTGAAATAATTTGCACCAAACTCAACTGTTCCGTTGTTATGAACAACCCCACCCTGTAAACCAAAATTATTTAAGAATCGGCAATTATCTATTTCAACATTCCCGCCTTGTGCAATGTCAATCGCCCCGCTACCTGTTCCATAGTTATTAGAAAAAGCACAGTTGACGATATTAGCACTGATATTCGATATGCGTATGCAACTGGTATCAAATGTGGTCTTGCAGTTTATGAAATCGCATCCATAAATTGTTGCATCACAGCACAAGAAAACCATATTATTAGCTGGAATATCATTTCCGTTAAAAGTTATGTTCTGTATATATGCAGACTGCTCCCCCATGTTAAAAACAAGCAATGCGCTTTCCTTATACATATCCGCATATTGGTCTGAAAGTTGAATGACAATATGCTTATCTGCGCTACCAAGGGTTGCACCATTGGGGATTTGAATGAAGCCATCAGCAAGTGTTATAGCGTCACCATCTTCAGCGTTATCAACGGCAATTTGTAGTTCTTCCCATGTTGAAACAACAAATTGCGCTTCGTCTTGTGAAGTATCAGGGATAGAATCTCCATCTGCTGCATAGGCGGGGATCACAAGCACCAACGCCATAAGTAAAATCAAGATTGCTTTCCTCATCGTTTAAGTTCCTCCAGTTTTTTATTCTTAGCGGTCATTGAGGCCACAAGTTCACTTATCATGGTTGCTTCGGCGGCTGTCAAGCCTGATAGATCAAGCTGCCTATCATTTCTACGGCCTAATAAGTAATCAGTAGAAGCGTTGAAAACATCTGCAAAGCGCACAAGTGTTTCATAGGAAGGCTGGCGCATATCGTTCTCATACATTGATATACTGGATTTCTCTAAGCCTACAAGTGCGGCAAGCTGATCCTGCCGCAATCGCTTTTCAAGCCGCAACTCTTTCAATCGAACTGATAAATCAAAAATCATATTGTGCATACCTCCTTTATGCACCTATGATAAGATTACCATATTTCAGTTCTCAGACCGTGAAATTGGCTTGACTATCCGTGGAATCCGTAAAAAAATAGCCGACACCCACAATAATGTGAGCATCGGCTATTGTGATATCACTATACTATACAAAATGAATTGTCGGAATTTGCACCTGAATGAATTGAGTTATCTGTTCTCATCAATATACTGCTTGATGAGTTCTTCTCGATGTTCGCGCACCCAATATATTGCATCTTTTTCCTCTGAATCACGACCCACCAGATTACACACTTCACTAAGAAGCAGATGGTCAAGAATTGTGGTGCCTTTCCGAACAAAACTTACGTGAGGTTCTTTTGCATCATAATAAACATCGTCTTTTGTATCCATTTTGATTTTAATGGTGCCTACTTGTCCAACCGTTATTTTTGCCATAGTTCCGCATCTCCTTTCTTTTAACGTTATTTTACCAAATTATTCTACAAAAGGCAAGAACAATTTTTGTATGATAATCGCAAGCAATGTATTAAGGAATTAAAACATGAGGAAGATTCACAGTTTCAAGAGTGTAGAGCAGCAGAAAATTATGATACAGCACCTATTATTATCATGCGGCTATAATAATGGCACTTTGATAAATACGCAAAAGAGTGGGTACAAATTTATCAGATATACCCACAGTACTTTTCAATGATTTCCAACTTATCAAGCGAAAATTGCACACATTTCAGGATCAATTCATTCTTATTGTGCCCTACTTTGCTTGAAATCTCGACTACACCTTAAATTATAATCCTAAATTTTTGCTTTTGATATATTTAGCTATATTGTCATAATCGCTATATATGAATTTCAAATTGATACCAACAGAATCTAAAGCATCCAATATTTCTTCTTTACAATTTACTTTTAGGGTATAATCAGGAGAAATATTCTGTATTATTCTATGTTCGGTTTCATCAATATATGGATCAATTAAGTCGCAATCATAGTATAATTGATAAATGAACAGTGAAGATTGATTCTCAACTCGCGAAAGGATGTTTGGGGGATAGTAAGTAAAATAGAAAGGTAAATTTATGTTTCTGACTAATTCTTTTGTATACGAAAAATCATAAAGTTCACCTAAAACTGTTCGTATTAATATTAACACTAAAACAAGGTAATCTGAATACTTATATTGTGACTTTTTCAATAGATCTTCAAATAAGTTGTGACAACTTTTAATATATTCATCCCACAAAATAAAATCAGACGAATTTCCACCATCATCCTCATTTGATTTAATAATTTGACCCAATATTTTTTGAGAATAATCATCAAGAGCATAATCTCGGTCTATTTTGCAGGCTTTATTAAACTCGCTGATTATAGGAAAAAGATGTTTATACTTTTTCTTAGTCGCCTTATCAAGTTTCAATTTATTTGCCCACTCAACTATCATTTGTTGAATCTCTTGAAGATGTGTATGGATGTATTCATACAATTGGGGGATTACAAGAGATGTACTTGCTTCAAAGCGCATTAAATTTTGAAATATATTTTCTTGAAAACTGGTGCAAAACATCATATCACTAATATTTATCAATCTATCTTTGCTAATGAAATATACATACCCACTTTCGTCACTTCCGCCATCAGAATTATAACACGCAAAAAATAATGAAACCAAAGGCGACAGAGAAAAATCAATTAAATTTGTAGGTATACCATGATGTTGTGAAAATGCAACAAAATTTTCCCGTTGCATATTTGTCACATCGTTTCCGATTGTGTTATAGAATTGTAAGATCATGTTTTGAAATTTAATAGGGGTTTGATAACGAAATGCTGATGCAATAATACCGTCAAAATTTTTGTTTTCGCCTCTGGATATAAAATTGTTTAGATTGTTTTTTGAAACAAAATTAATATATTCGCTCAGACTATTTACTTCAAAAATTCTTGCCATCTTCTTCCTCCATGAAAACTATTTCTACCAATGATACATATTATGATATATCAACAAAATCTTAATTTCAAGGCCTTTAGTAAAATCTATCATAATTGGAATAATCTCATAAAGGCTATACGGCTGTAATGCCCTGATTTCAGCATAGCAACACGGGCTACGTTCAAATCAAAGCATCTGTCTATTCAAAATTATAGTGTAGTAACGGGGCTGTACCTGTCTAACACTTGTCTAACATTTTTGGATTTCACGAAAACTCCCCAAAACGGGAAAGTTCTAAAAGGTTCTGGATTTTCTTTGTTTCAAGTGGAATCACAACAATTATCCCAAAATGGGGAGATTGTAAATGATTTTGCTCCAGAATGGCATTCAAGAGGTCAGCGGTTCGATCCCGCTTATCTCCACCAAGAAGCAAGAGAGTGCAAAAGCATTGAAAACACTACGTTTTCAATGCTTTTGCTTTTCAGTTTTCTTGAGGTTTGCCCTTCAACAGACCGTTTCCAGAAGCAGAAAGCGCACACTCGCCGGAAACAGAGTACAAAACCATTGATACGCCGGAAAGAAGGGTGTATCAAATGGCAAACATCAGAGAAAACAAGAGGGACGGGAAACACGGGGAGCGTATCAAAAGGAGAAGGAATTGGGACAGGCGTACACTCTCCCGCCTGATAAACGCCATGACAGCTTCACAGCGTTTGTAAATGACGTGTGGTATCCCTTCCAAGTCTGCAACGGGAACGACAAACAAACAACCATGACATTCTACAAGAACATGAAAAAACTGATTGTAGAATACTTTGACGGGGCTGTACTGCAAGAAATAAGCCCCATGCACATTCAGAAATTCCTTGTGTATTTGAGCAGGGACTATAAAACCCGGCAGGGTAAGCCGCTTGCACCGAAAACCATTCGCCACTATTTCAATGCCTTGGGAATGATTTTCGCGTATACAGAAAAGCAGGGTGTGATAGCAGGAAATCCCATGCTAAAGGTAGACGCGCCTAAAAAGGACAAGAAGTTGACGCGCTTACCCCAGAGCAGGCACAGCAGTTTTTCAGTCTTTTGTCAGAATGCCCTTTAGACTTCCGTTGCATGATGCAGTTGCTTATTACTTCCGGCATTCGGCGCGGTGAATGTATCGGCCTAAAATGGAAAGACATCAACGAGCAGACCGGAACAATCACTATTGCGCGGAGCGTGGTGTATATGCCGGAGAGCGGAATTATTGTCAGCACTCCGAAAACCGTTGACAGTGTGCGTACCATTCTTATTATGCAGAGTACGCTTAAATTGTTACAACAGTTGAAACGGCAGACACAGGCCCAGCACCGCAACATGATTTTGAAAGAGACTTTTGTATTTCCCGGCGAAAAAGGTTTATTTACTCCCTGTGACCCTAGAGTCTGTTTTAAAACTAAGACATTGTGTGTAAAGTGCTCGAGTCTGTTTGAAAACCAAGGGATTGCGTGTAAGGTGGCAAGATGGTAAAATGGAGCACATGAAAAGACATGAAATAAGCGAAAAACAATGGAATAGGATAAGGGATAAGTTTCCGCCTGAAAAGAAGCCGCAAGGAGGCCGGCCAGGAAAAAGCAACCGGGAAATGCTCAACGGGATACTGTATTGGCTGAACACCGGAATACCATGGCGGGATCTGCCGGAACGGTTCGGGCCATGGCAAAGCGTATACAGCCGGTTTCGGGCATGGACAAAAGCCGGAATATGGGAAGATATCCTTACAGCCCTGATTGAGCAGGATTTGGTGGACGAAACAACGCTGATGCTGGACAGCACCACGATCAAAGTCCACCAGCATGCCAGTGGGGTCAAAAAAGGGGATATCACGAGGAAACCGGGCGGAGCAGAGGGGGCTTAACGACGAAAGTCCATGCGGTAACGGATGGGCTTGGGAATCCATTGCGCTTTTTACTCTCCAGTGGGAACCGAAATGACATCTGTATGGCACAAGCTCTGTTGGAGCCTTTTGATCTGAATGGCAAACTCATACTGGCAGATAAAGGCTATGACAGCGATAAGTTTGTACGTTGGTTGGAGGAACGGGGTGGAGTTGCAGTAATTCCCAGCCGTATCATTGCCAAACATCCCAGAAAAACTGACTGGCACATATATAAAGAACGCCATCTGGTTGAAAATCTGTTCCTCAAACTGAAAAACAACCGCCGCTTCGCCACCAGATACGAAAAGAAAGCTCTTTATTTCCGGGCAGTTGTCTGTCTTGCATGTATCCTTATCTGGTTACTTTGACGGTTTTCAAACAGGCTCTAGTGTCTAACTGCTCAAACAGTTTTTCAGAGAACTCATCTGCTTCTGCTTGAGAGATGAATCCTTTTTTCACTGCACGACGTAGAATCTTCTCTGTGGATATCTCATAAGTCCACAGAGCTTCGATTTGGGCTTCTCGATCCGTCATAGCAAACTCCCTTCTCTGGGCAAACCTACGAATAGGGATATTATATCATATAGTCCGCTGTAAAGATAGACTTAATTCGGCAGTAATTTAAAATATTCTGTGCTTCGTAAATCAATTTGCAGGCTGCCATCCGAATGAATAAAAATAGTATCAATCTGGTTCTTGACTTGGCTTTCATCAAATGTACTTATACCCAACTTCTCGCATATGAGTTCTTTGATTCGTTCTTCTGAAATAGAGGGTGAATGTTTGCAGAACTGCTTTCCGTGTTCCACACGGTTTGCGCAGCGCCAGACAATTTCACTGGCAGGCCGGGTAATGCGACGATAATTATGATTGCACTCTGCACAAACTAAGAGGCCACTCAATACACTCTGGGAGTTGTACCGGGTGGCCTTCCGTTTGTTGGTATCTTCATCGATATTGCTACGCCTACTCTTATCTCCTTGCACCAGGAAGAAGTCATCAAAGCTGACGATATAGCCAATATACTTCTGATTGGAGAGCAGATTGCTGAGTACCGGCTGCGTCCAGCGCTCTTTTCCCTTTGGGGAGGGTATCCCATGCTCAAAAAGAAATTGAGCAATCCCGCCTAGACTCATGCCGGAAAGGTACTGCTGATAAATAGTTTTGACGATATTTGCTTTTTCAGGATCTACAATGATTCGACTATCAGATGCTGATATAAATCCATATGGAAGTGACATGAGGGTAGCTCCTTTCTAAACTTACGGATAGGTATATTTGTTTTGAAGTATTTTTCCTACTTATACGTGAATTAAATGATATCTTTAGTGGTTAGAGCTCCACCTTATCCTATTTGAGTAATAGGACGGGCATTTTTTCCAGATAAAAAAGAAACCCGTCTTTTGATTTAATCAAAAAACAGGTTTCTTTTGTTGGAGTAAGCGGTCAAAATCGATTTTTAGGAAAATCACTTCGCATTCTTGTCCCCTCCCGTGGCAGGAATAGTACCATATTACCAAGAATATGACAACATTTACGGATGTTGTTCTAGTTTCCCATATCCTATTGATCAGGGCTCTTTAATTGAACAATGCGCGTCTGGCTTGGTTCCACCCTGAGTGTATCTTTTCGGAGATGGAGAAGTTCTCCGATATCCTCCGGATACATCGTCACACCATATTTCTTAAATAGCTGGAGGAAAGTGTTGGGGTTCAGATAATCAGCTTCAAAGAGTACATCAATAGCTCCTTGAAAGATATTTTCATTGAAATAATACGGCGTATCACCAGGTTCATTTGTGCGCCAACCTTTTTTGGAGACCTGCCGCATCATGTACTGATACTGGTTGTCAGTGATTGCCTTCAGTTGGTGGGCCCTGTAAATCATGGCCTGCATGGAACAATGCCACCGTTTTTTTAATGCAGGTAGTAGTTCAGATCAGTCGGATATGCCTGAATCTCCTGAAGGAAAGACTCCTTCGGAAGGAGGAACGCGCTGGCAAATCTGTTAGCTTGATTTTCAAGGCTCTTAAATTCCTCCTTGCTGATCAGGTCGAGGCTCTCGCTCCAAGGGTGAAGGAGAATGTGCCCAAGTTCATGTGCCATATCAAAGAAAATTCTGCCCTTTGGTTTTTCTCCTTGCGCCACCGCAATAAAGAATACATTACCGTCATCAATAAGTGTCCGCTGACTAAATGCATCGATTTTTCTGTCCACAGTATCAAAACCTGTAATGACAATACCGTTTTCCTCCAGAGTAAGCTGCAGATTAGATATTGGAGAGAGATCCAATTCCCAATGTTCCCGCACCGCCAGCGCTATCGACCTAATCTCTTCCTGCATAGCTTCTTGGGCTGCATCGTCAAATTCGTTGCCGCTCCCGACAAATCACCGATACCACAGCGCCTGCTACGGAGCTGATGGTAAGATTCGCTCATGTTTTAAGCGCCTCCGCGTTTCCGGCAGGCGCGGGAAAGCCTATGAACAGGATTTGCCTTCAGCCCTCTTCGTCGTGCGCAGCCTGATTGAGATGCTCTTCAAGCCGGTTCATGGCTTCCGTAACCGGGCCGTTGCAGCCCTGCTCCTTTAAGCCCTTCAAACAGGCCAGCAGCCCGTAACAGATCAGGGTCTGCTCCTTGCGGATGGACTTCAGCTCCTCCGTCTGTCTTCTGCTCCGCTGAACAAACTTGAAGAACCAAAGGACCACGCTGCTTATCACGCCCAGGGCGGACAGGAGCTCCGCCAGCATCACGACTGTATCCGCACCTCATTTCCATGCTCAGTTCTCCTCTCTACCGCCCGCGTTTGGCGCTGCTTCTCAGCAAAACAATGGAGGTTTCATCAGCACGTTCAAGCGACCGCCGGGGCCGGAGTGTTACGGCATGATATCGATTGCCGCCGTTCCAACCTATGACGGAAGCGGCAATTAGGTTCCAGTCGGAACCTGTCGGCGTGCAGGCGCATAGAGTATCTCGGGCACGGCGCGGGAGAGCCTTCCTCTCCCGCCGGCATGCCTATGCGCTTTCGCAGCGCAACCCACAGTGTGAAAGGAGCTTCTCAATTATGTCTCTACCCAGTTTCCCCAACGTTGACCCGCCCATCCAGCGGGAAGATGCGGTTAATCAGATTCTTTCCTCCATCGCCATGGAGGAGCTTGGCCTGAGCCATATCCTCAATGCTGAGGGCGAGAAGATGCAATATATCCTCGGAACCCTGCCCGGCCTCAGCGGCCCCGCAGCAACCGTGGAAGACGTGCTGAACGCCAATGAGAGCGTTCGCGGTCTGCTGGAGACTGCTGTTCAGAACCAGATCTTCCTGAAAGGGAAGATGCAGGGCGCTCTGGACGCCTCTCCCATGCGGGGACCCACCGGACCCACCGGCCCCACCGGCCCCCAGGGCCCTGCCGGCCCCGCAGGCGGCCCCGCAGGCCCCGCCGGAGCCCCTGGAGCTGCGGGCGCCACCGGCCCCACCGGCCCTGCCGGTCCAAGCGGTCCCACCGGACCCAATGTCACCGCCACCAACGCCTATGCCGCCAGCACCAAGGGCGCGGCGTTCACGGTCCTCATGTCCGGAACCAACGTGGCTCTGCCCGACGCCCAGACCCTGTCCCCCGACATCACGGTCAACGGGGCAAACGACACCTTCACCGTGGCGGAGGCCGGACGGTATCGGGTTTCCTATAATATCAACTCCGTCACGCCCCTGACCCTCGGCGCCCGGCTGATGGTCGACGGTACGGAAATCGAAGCCTCCAACGTCATGCCGCAGACGGCACCTTTGAGCCGCCTGTCCAACGATTTCCTGGTGGATCTGGCGGCGGGGGCCAAGGTCTCCCTGCAGGTGTACGGTTACGCGGGCTTGGTGACTCTGCTGCCCAATTCCATCGGGGCCTCCCTGTCCATGGTCCGTCTGAGCTAAGGAGGGGTATTTTATGTCAATGCCCACATTCCCCAAGAATGATCCCCCGCTGACCCGAGAAGGCAGCCTCAATGAGATCATCTCCTCCATCGCCGCCGAGGAGCTGAGCCTGAGCCACCTCCTCAACGTCGAGGGCGAAAAGCTGCAATACGTCCTGGGCACCATGCCCGGTCTGGACGAGGCGGCCTCCCTGGACGAGGTGATGCAGGTCAACAAAAGCGTGAAGGACACCCTGTCCGGCATTATGGAGCAGCAGATGGCGCTGACCTCCAAACTGGGCGCGGTGCTGAAGGCCCCCACCCTCCCCGGCCCCGAGGGCCCCATGGGCGCCGAGGGCCCCGAAGGTCCCGAGGGCCCCGC
>OFHM01000876.1_pt1 | contig 22422 bp, 19 predicted proteins | sample 1521311 | NCBI WGS metagenome assembly OFHM01 (sample SAMEA3504083, study PRJEB24116) | mouse gut metagenome | biome: mouse gut; feature: mouse-associated habitat; material: faeces | place: Denmark | collected 2011 | reverse complement strand
CTTATTTGCCTGTAAAGGGCCTTCAGCAGTTGATTAAGACCATCGGCAACATACACAGGAAGCTGAATCCTTCCCTGGAGATTCTGGGAATCCTGCTGACGAAGGTTGATCGCAGGACGAATTTTTCCAGGGAGACATCTGCCAAGATTCGAGGAGTCTATGGGGAAAGGGTACATATCTTTGAGAACTGCATTCCGCTGTCTGTCAGAGCGGCAGAAACTGCAGCCGAGGGCAGGAGCATTTATCTTCATGACCCGAAAGGCGCTGTAGCAGAGGGGTATCTGTCCTTGACGGAGGAGGTGCTTGCACTGACAGGATACATGGACAAGCCCTTGGAAGTAGAGGGGACAGAAACGTCAGGCCTACAGAAGGGAGGCCGGTAATGAGGGGAAGCAGTGCGCAGAAAATAAAGCTGACTTCCTATGATGACCTGTTCGGCGGTGACGGGCAGGCATCGGGAGAAGTCATTACATCTGTCCCGATCAGTGAACTCCATCCATTTAAGGGGCATCCGTTCCGTGTCTCTGATGATGCAAAGATGCAGGAGACGGTGGAGAGCGTGAAGAAATACGGAATACTGGTGCCGGGGATTGTGCGTCCTTACACCGATGGCGGCTATGAAGTGGTGGCGGGGCATAGAAGATGGAGGGCATGTGAATTGGCCGGGCTTGCGGAAATGCCAGTCATCATACGGAAGCTTGACGATGATGAATCCACTGTAATTATGGTGGACTCCAACATCCAGAGGGAAGACCTCCTGCCCAGTGAAAAGGCAAAGGCCTACAGGATGAAGTATGAGGCTCTGAAACACCAGGGCAGCAGAGAAGGAGGCAGAACCATTGAAGAGATGGGGGAGACTGCAGGGGAGAGCGGCAAGACAGTTCAGAGGTATATCTGGCTGTCCCGCCTTTCAGACGGGCTGTTGGACATGGTGGACAGGAAGAGGATTGGCTTTGTGCAGGGTCTGGACATCTCTTTCCTTTCCGCAGAACAGCAGGGATGGGTGCAGGAGATTCTGGAAAGGCAGGGAATCTCCATCAGCACCTCCCAGTCTGCCAGACTGAAAGGGCATGGCAGACTGGGGGAGCTTACTCCTACGCTGGCAGAGGCAGTCCTGACGGAGAGGAAAGAAAAGGTGCGGAAGATAACCATCGGAAAGGATGCGATAAAGAAATATTTCAGTGACGATTACAGCAGCGAGGAGATTGAGCGGATTATCATGAAGCTGTTGGAGGGCTGGAAGGAAAGGCGGGAGTCCGATGGGTTATCTGACTAGCGGAAACCAGATTGTGGATGCGATGGGTTCCCTGAACATAACCGGGAATATCATACCGACGATCTGGTACAGGACAATCCTGCGGGAGAACGGCAAGCCCTATCTTCTGGCCATCGCCATCCTGGCGGATATCGTGTACTGGTATCGCCCTGTTGAGGTACGTGATTCTGCCACAGGACAGATAGCGGGCTGGAAAAAGAAATTCTCCGGGGACATCCTGCGGCAGAGCTACCAGTATTATGCTGATCTTTTCGGGGAATCGAAGAAAACCGTAAAGACGGCTATCGACAGGTTGGAGACCCTCAATGTACTTAATCGTGAGTTTAGGACGATTATCCATGGGGAAGGGCTTGTATCGAACAATGTGATGTATCTGAGATTGGTGCCGGAGCAGCTGTACCGGCTGACTTATCCGGAGGCAGAGCCGGGCAGTGTCTGGGAAGAAAAGGCATGTCTGGCGGGTACTGGTGATGCAATGGGAGGGAGCCTCCCTGTAGAGCCGGGTGCCGCTGTGGTAAGAGCCGGGGGATGGTTTCCGGCAGAAGCGGATATAGGTATAGAAGAACTGGGGGGGAGTCTCTCCACAAATCTGGATACAGGTATGGAGGAACTGGGAAGGAGCCTCCCTGCAGAATCGGGTATAGGTGTGGAAAAAACGGGAAGGAGCCTCCCTGCAAATACGGATATAGGTGTGGAAAAAACGGGAGGGAGCCTCCCTACAAATTCGGATACCCCTATGGAAAAATTGGGAGGGAGGGGTGTACAAAACGGGATACAGGCCCCTACAAATTTGTGGGGAGGTAGTACCGGGAATTTCCAGAGCCTATGCCCAAAAACGGAGGGAGTACCCTCCCAAAATGGAGGGACGTATACAGAGATTACTTCAGAGAATACATACAGAGATTATAATAAATCCATCAATCCATCTATCCGTGACAGCAAGGCAGGTGTGGCTGATGGGATGGAGGATGCGGATGCCTGCATGGCTCTGATTCGACAGAACATAGAGTATGAGCACCACATGAAGTTTGACAGGCCCGATGAAAGGGGCTTGTATGAGGAACTGTATGCGGTGATCTGTGAGGTTGTCTGTGTAAGGCACCACTCTGTCCGGGTGGGAGGGAAAGAATATCCCCATGCTCTGGTAAAGGAACGGTTCCTGAAACTGGGCGAAGACCACCTGCGCTATGTGATTGAGTGCATGCGTAGTACTTCGTCTAAGATAACGAATATCAAGGCCTATATGATTACAGCTCTTTACAATGCGCCTATGACAATGAACCACTATTATCAACAGGAAGTCAATTATGATATGCGTGGTGGAGGTTGGCAGAATGTAGAGATGGGGAGGTAGAAGATTCAGTCATAAGAGGTTTCTTGTGGACATTATGTCCACAAGTTGACTGGGAGAAAAATATTGCAGGATATTTTTGGATAAGGGATGGAAGCGGCAAAAGAAATGTCTGCTTCCATTTTGTGTGTTGAAACTGATTTGGATAACATTGTCTCGCTGTTACTTGTGGACATAATCGAGCTGTTGACACCCCCCCTAGCCAAAAAGATTTAAGTCCGCAAGTTGATTAGAGAGAAATATCCATCATAACAAAACGAAGGGGAGATTTTAGATGGGAAAAAAGGACGCAATGATTACGATAGAGGAACCTTTGTATCATGATACATGGAAGCTGTTAAAAAAATACCGGGATGTGGTGTGGAGCCTGGAACTTTCCGTGCAGCAGGTACGCAACAAGTTTGAGATTGAATATGGGAACACGATAGAGGATTTTCTGGATTCAGTCTATCTGGCGGGGGCAGACATTGCAGGGAGCGACATTGAGCATCATGCCCAGTGCATTGAACGCAGCCACAGGATGCTGAAGCTTCTGGACAGTGCCATTGATTTGCTGAGGAATAAGCATAAGAATGGTGAGAGCTATTACTGGCTGCTATATTATTCCTATCTTTCACCGCAGCAGATGCGGAACGTAGAAGAGATTATCGAGAAACTGCGGCCACATATCAGGGACATAAGCATGCGTACTTATTATAGAAAGAGGCAGGAGTGTATTGGGGCACTTAGTTCTATTTTGTGGGGTTATACATCAAAGGACAGTATGGAGGTTTTGGAGCAGTTTGTTCCCATCGCATAATTGGTTAAAAATATCTTAAAAAGCTGATTGTAGAAAAACGGAAAAGGAACTAAAAGGATAATTTTATATGTATCTAGCACGGGAATTGAAAGAGGGCGGTTTTTGCCGCCCTCAAAAAAGAGTAAGAAAAAACATTGATAAAAATAATTGATGAAAAATGGGGAAGTAAGGAATCAATTTAAAATAGGTTTTTTGGGCTTTCTTACAAACAAAGATGCAACTCCTTCTCCGCATAAGTTCGTACAATTTTAGCAAAATCTGATTTATGTATTAATTCCATATAAGGTACAATAGCTTGTAAAATATGAATACATTCTTTGTCATTGTTAAGAAGGTGATACATTTTCGCTTTGATAAATTCAATTTCTGGTAATAAAGCTTGCTCAAAACTCTTTATACTTAAATCCTCGGCCATTTGAATATAAGAAAGAGCCTCTTTGAACCTATGCTCTTTTTCCAGAAATTGCGCAAGGTTAAAAGCAAGATTAATCTTAATGATTTGGTATTCTTTTAAGCTGCTTTTTTGCCTATTCAGAGAAGACATTAATTCCTCGCCTAAGTGTATGGCTTTAAGAATGTCTTCTGAACGATAAAATGAAACTACTATGATGTTTAAAATATTTGCTTCTCGTACAGATAAAAGCACATTGCGAAAATCGTCAAAATCAAAAGACGGTTTTGTCTGTGCAAAGGCTTCGTATAGTATAGATAAAATATCCTTAGGATTATATCCTTCGTAGAGCTTTATTGAAGCATCTAATAATAAATAACATTGTAAGTTTTGGTTATTTATTTTGGCACGATCCTTAAGATGAAATAGTTCCTTTTGAGCTTCGACTATATTTCCTATTGCTATAAGGTTGCTTATTTTCTCTGCATCTTTCTCAAAAGTCAACTGTTTTTCGCTTTTATAGTATATATCACAGAGCTGATAAGTGCTTGTACCAAGTTTAGTCAATAGAGCTTCCAATACGGCACCTGAAGGCATCTGTGTTCCATTTTCAATACGAGAAATTGAAACAGGGGAGCAAATACCATCAGCTAATTCTTCTTGAGATAATTTATATTTTTTTCTAAGAGAGCGAATAATATCCCCTAATGAATTGGTAGTCATGGAGCACCTCCTTTTTACTTTAGGATTTTTGGAAAATTTAAAGATAAAAAACGTTTTTCTAATTTGATTATGAGTACATATTGCTTCTTAAGTCATATTATCATATTGGTAATTTATATGCAAATCCTTTGAGCAATTGATTTATAGTTATTTATCATGTTTGTGATCAAAGTATCCTTTTTTTAACATTTCCCGTAATTTTTTCTTTAACATGTGGCGCTATGGCTTATACCGTATTTTTCCATATAATAAAATCATGGTTGCTGCAAGAGAAGAGGAGGTGATTATAGTGGATGTTGTTATAATTATCATTATTGTTGTTTCCTAAATTCGCTGTCGGGTGGTTCGTTTGCTACCCATTCAAGAAAAGATGTGAAGGTTTTCTAAACAAAAGAGCAGCGGCTATCAGATGGAGGAGTAGAGATGCAAAGAAGTATTTTCTATTCCTTCATCATAAAATGGTAAAACCATTTACATGAGAATGCGTTAACTGTTTTTGGACTAAGTAATAATACGCATTGGTGCAAGCAAGTTGTGTCACTAATCAATAATAATCGAGATTGGTATTATAAAAGGAAGGCTAATAATGAAGGCATATTTATTCTCCAAAAATAAAATTCGATTTTTAATTCTTGTCACGATTCAAACGATGCGGACTGCGGGAACTGTGGGTGTTGCTATATTGGTTAATTTGTTGATTGATGCTGTTCAGACAGCTATTTCAACGGATAGTGTAGAACCGTTGATTCGTTGTGTAATCATCTGCGGGATTTATGCTTTCACACTTGGTGGAATTATCTTTTTATCAGAGCGTGTAAAAGCTGCAAGCATAAAACACATAATGTCGAATATACGCCGGGATATCGCTCAAGGCATTTTATGTAAAAATATTTCTGAGTTCCAAAACAATAACAGTGCGGGATATATTACGTTGCTTAATCAACATGTAGGTGCATTTGAAGAAAATTACTTGAAAAACATGTTTTCCATTTACGATTCTTTTATAGGTATGACAATAGGTGTACTCCTTTTGCTTTGGATTAACCCTATAATTGCTGTTATCTCCATTATTGCTATGGCAATACCAAGCTTAATACCTAAGCTCTTTGGAAAGAAACTGGGGATACTTCAAGGACAGATTATGCAGAGCAGTGTTGTCTACAATACGAAGATCAAAGACATTTTTAATGGTTTTGAGACAATTAAAGCATTTCGGACAGAGCAACAGATGCTTAGGCTGCATGATGATTCTTCAGATATGATGGAAAACAGTAAAATGCGTTTGGGGAACACAATGGCTTTGTTATATGCCCTTGCCAATTTATCTTCAATTGCTGTACAGTTTTTAGTTATGTCATTAGCAGGAGTGTTTGCTGTAAAAGGTTTTGTTACAATAGGCAGTATTGTTGCGGTGACCCAACTTACGGGGCAAGTAATTTCTCCAGCTTTCCAACTTTCGGCCAAAATTAGTCAATTCAAGTCTGTTAAGCCAATTTGTGGACAGATTAAGGAAAGCATGATGATAAAACAAACAAATATACAAGCATCTGATGTATTGGAAATGGAAAAAACGCTGATGTTAGAGGATGTTTCGTTTTCCTATAAAAATACTTCAATTGGAAATATTCCTGCAATTGAACATGTCAGTCTACTGTTTGAACGGGGAAAAAAATATGCAGTTGTAGGGAAAAGTGGTAGCGGAAAAAGTACCCTGTTGAAGCTATTGGCCGGGTATTATGATGACTATTCTGGTGATATCATGTTGGACGGACAAAGAGATAAACACGTGTGCGCTACAATGGTTCATCAAAACTTGTTCCTATTTGATGATACGATTAAAAATAATATTGCTATGTTTGAACCTTATTCGGATGAAGCAATAGAATCAGCTTGTCATTTGGCGGGATTAGATGAACTGATTGCAGAATTGCCAGATGGTCTTGAAACTAGAGTTGAAGAAAATGGTTCCCGCTTTTCGGGCGGCGAAAAACAACGGATTGCAGTAGCAAGAGCAATTCTGCATAAGAATAATATCTTGCTGTTGGATGAGATTACTTCATCACTGGATACAGAAACAACAAAGCATATTGAAGACAGCATATTGTCCTTGAAGAATATTACTTGCGTTGCTGTTACACATAATCTGACATCCAGCTTTCTTGCAAAATATGATGAGATAATTGTTATGGATAGAGGAAAAATTGTAGAACATGGTAGCTATGATAAGTTGCTTGCAGCATCAGGACAATTCGCAAATCTTCGTACAATAGGGATTCAGTAATGTAATTGTTATATGGGAGGTGCTTGGCATGAATGTCAATATTCATATTGCAGATGATCTACACAAAAAAGACAAAAACCCATCCAGTTTACATTCATCAATTTCAACTTTTCAGATTAATGCAGAGAAGGACTGTATCAACGCTGTTAATATTGAGATTAGCGAAGATGGAAAAAGTGTAGTTTCATTGGAATAGAATATGATCAAAATAAATATAATGCGGGTGTATAGTAACTGTTAGGGATTCTATATTCCCGCATTTTTATCATTACGATTTTTTTATAGACTTCAAATTGGCATGAAATTGGCATGCTTTTGCTCTTTTCCTGCAAATCTCCATATGTTAAAATGAATAAGCTGAAATCTGTACCCAAAACAGAAAAGATAAAGATGCACCTTGAGAGGTGCATTTTTCGTGTCTAAAGGGCAGTGCCAGAATTTTGAAGTAACTATATTTTTCCTATGCCATAGTAGGATTTCATTCTGCCATGTCATTATGTGAGCTGGCTACATTCTAAAATGGAGGCAGCCTTTACTGTTTTGGAGACAAAATATGAAGGAGGATCAGAGGTTGAAGAAAAAAACTTACCAACAGCAAACACAATTAGAGAAAAAGAGAGTACCCTGGTACAGAAAACTGCCCATAGCCCATGCTGTATATGGTGCTTTTTTTGGCTCCATGGTATTTCTCACATTCACGTTTTCAGTATTTGCTGCAGATGCTGGAGGAGTGAACGTATGGACAAAGGCCAACGAGATCATGAAGGACGTGTACAGCCAGATTCTTCTCATCTCTACAGTGGCCGCCATCGTTACGGCTTCGGTAGCGCTCCTGATGATGAATTTTTCCCGCTCCGGGCGAACCGTGGACGAGAGCAGGGCGTGGCTGAAACGCATCTGCATCACATGGGCAGTACTGAACGGCCTGGGGTTCATCATGGCCTATATCACTCCGTTCTTTGCGGATGGCAAGTGGGGTGGCTGATGTACCGGACAAATGGTTTGCAGGATGCGTTGCATGTAGAAGGGAGTGATTTCAGATGGGCATTTTAGACGGGATTGTGGAATGGATTGCAGAGCAGGTGATGAATGGTTTGGATTTGGTGACCTCCTCGGTGTTGGGGGCGCTGGGCTGCGATATGGCGGTGTTCCTGCGCTATTTCCCTGCCGCAGGCACCATGTACCAGATATTCGTAGCTCTGGCCATCGGCATCATCCTGCTGAACTGGATATGGCAGTTATTCAAGAACTTTGGCCTGGGAGCAGGCATTGAGGCGGAGGACCCGGTGAAGCTGAGCATCCGCTCCGTGCTGTTCATTGTGCTGGCTTACTTTTCGGATGATATCGTCAATACGGTCTTGAAGATTGGCGGCACGCCCTACAACTGGATTCTGGACTCGGAGCTGCCGCCCATCAGCTTTGCCAGCTTCAGTTCGGTGGCGACAACCATCATCGGCGTGGTGGCAAATGGGGGCGTGGCACTGATTGTGCTGATCCTGGTATTGATACTGGCATGGAACTACTTGAAGCTCCTCTTCGAGGCGGCAGAGCGGTATGTATTGTTGGGAGTGCTGGTCTACACGGCGCCGGTGGTGTTCTCCATGGGGGCATCCCAGTCTACCGGGAACATCTTCAAGTCCTGGTGCCGGATGCTGGGGGGACAGATTTTCCTGCTTGTGATGAATGCCTGGTGCCTGCGGCTGTTCACTTCCATGGTGGGGACGTTCCTTGCGAATCCTCTTTCCTTATAAAAGAGGGTAGTTCTGGACTGCCGGTGTCTGTTGGATACCAGCATCTGGAAAGGGAGTTAATGGAGTGGCATTATTCAACAGACAGCTTTCAGGAAGCAGGCGGAGGTTCCATGCATGTCATTGGGGGCGGCTGTAGCTTAGGCACTTAATAACGAAACCTTGCGCATTCTGGCAAAATTCTGGCTTCCGGTTTATCCGGGTTAGGGAAAGCTTCTGGAAGCTGTAGAAGAACTGAAAACTATACTTACCTATCAGGAGGACAACAGATTATATGAAAAAATTGAAGAGACTGTTAGCGGCAGCGTTCCTTACAGTGGCGCTGTCTTTTGCTGTCTGCCAGCCCGCCTTTGCCATATCGGAGGCGGATGTGCAGGCGAAGGTGGAGGCGTCCGGCAAGGAATCCGTTACCGGGAATGTGCTGATTTGGTTCCTGTGCGCCATCGCGTTCCTGAAGGTGTCCCAGAAGGTGGACTCCTTTATGTCGGGCCTGGGGATAAACGTGGGGCATACCGGCGGAAACATGATTGCGGAGCTGATGGTGGCGGCAAGAGGATTGGGAGCAGCACGGAATGCGGCAGGCGGACATTTCGGCTTTGGCGGCGGTGGCTCCGGCGGCAGGACGGGAAGCCCCGGCAGGAACGGTGGCATGGGAAGCCCGGGCAGCCCGGGGAATGCAGGCGGGTTCCTGGCGGGCGGCCTTGCGGGAGTGGCCAGCAGGCAGGTGAAGAACGGCGCTGCCGCAGCCGTCACCTCCGCATCAGCCGGAACCGGAAAGGCCGGAGGCGGTGCTTTAGGGAAAAGGAAGGGCGGTATGCCCGGTGGGATTTCCGGCATGGTGGGCGGACAGATCTACAAGTCTTCCGTCGGCAAAGGCGGGAGCTTTGCCAATGACATCATCGGCAGGGTTGCCACTGGCAGCATCGCCGTGGACGGCACCATGGAGGGGACGCAGGCGGCAGAAGCCCTGCAGTCGTACATGGGCTACACGGCGCTGGGAGCCGGGGCGGCAAATGTGCCTGTTTTTACAGACGTGGAGATTGGCGGGGGACGGATCACCGGGACGGAGACCTCTGCAGGCCACCCGGACGGGATTGCCTTTGGGATGTACAATGCAGCCCAGTACGCTGCGCCGGAAGGGGCATATGACACGGTGCATACCGCAGACGGCGCCGCATGGTACAGGCAGTATGCCGTTGACGCCGTGGAGAAATCGCCATACATGGCTGCGGACGGCTCCATTGCCTACAATGAGTCCATTGTGAAGAAGCTGCCACCAGTACCGAAAAGAAAGGACAGGATATAGATGGGAGAAGAGAGGAACGGGATGGAGGAATTCCTGCAGAGAGGCTCCATGGCAGCCCAGTTCGCCAGAGGAGCCGTAAAGACAGGGAAAGCGGTGTCTGGAGCGGCAAAGGGTGCGGCTGTGGGAGGCCCTTATGGCGCCGCAGCCGGAGCATTGTGGGAGGGGAGGAAAAAGATTGGAAAAGTTATTGCTGCCATGGCGGCGCTTCTGCTCCTGCCGGTGCTGTTCCTGGCTATGCTTCCCGGCCTGCTGTATGATGGCTTTTTATCCTGGGTAAGCCCTTCGGATCCGGACACGCCTGTACTGAACAGCAGTACCGCCATCACGGAGAATGCAAACAATATCACCTTTACCATAAACGGCATCCTGAGTGAGGCACTGGAGGAGATGCAGGCGGAGATGGAAGCGGATTTTGCGTCCTCCGGCGCAGACTGCATGGAAGTGGTGAACCCTTATGCGGCAGGCCTGGTGTACAATGCTAACTTGTTCGCGTCCCAGTATTGTGCTTTCCGGAATGACGATTATGAAAGCGTCTCCATAGCGGACATGGAGGATGTGCTGCGGGAAGGGAAAGGGCATCTCTATTCTTTCCGGAGGAGGGAGGAGACACGGGAGAGGACGGAGACAGACCCGGAGACCGGGGAGGAGGAACAGATATCGGAGAGATGGATGGTCTATACCGTCTCCTACAATGGGGAGCAGTATTTTGCAGACCAGGTGTTCCATCTGACGGAGGAGCAGAGGGCGCTGGCGGAGGACTATGCGGAGAACATGAGCCTGTTCCTGGGAGACGGTCTGTTGCAGAACCTTGCAGGATGGGACGGGAATTCCATCCCGTCACTGGGGGATGTAAGCTTTACGGACGGGGCTACAGAGGTGGTCTACTTCAATCAGTTGGATGAACGCTATGCAGCACAGCCCTATGGTACTGACTATATCGGCGGGTACGGCTGCGGGCCTACATGCATGGCCATGGTAGTGTCCTCGCTGACGGAGGAATACATGGATCCTACGGAGATGGCGCAGTGGTCTTATGAGAACGGCTACTGGTGCAAAGGCAGCGGTTCCTACCATGCACTGATACCCGGTGCCGCCACAAACTGGGGGCTGCCGGTGTCCGGTTGTGCCGTATCGGAGCCGCAGAGGATACTGGATGCCCTGGCGGAAGGGAAGTTGGTGGTGGCCATCATGTCGGAGGGGCATTTTACGAAAGGCGGGCATTTCATTGTGCTGCGTGGGGTGAAGGACGGAAAAGTCATGGTGGCAGATCCGGCGAGCTATAACCGCAGCGGGCAGCTTTGGGAACTGGAGATTATACTGAAGGAGGCCAGCAGGCGTGCCGGGGCGGGCGGCCCGTTCTGGATTATCGGGTGAGCGGGAACATGTTCCGGGAAACGGAGGTGGAGTTATGTAAGGTGTTCTGATAGCCAGGCATATTGAGCCTGATGGATGCGGAAAAGAAAGAGAGGTAACAGATGGACAACCAGAATGAGCGTGATATCTATGTCATCCCGCCGAACTTCGTGGACACGGGGACTTTCTTTGGCGGGATGTTCAAGGCGCGGAACGTGATTGAGGCGGGCATCCTTGCAGGGGGGACGGGAGTCCCGATTTTTCTTTTCCTGCCTGCGGAGCTGACGGTGCGGATTATCGTGCTGTGCCTTACCTCGCTGCCTCTGGCGCTGATTGGCCTGATTGGCATTTCGGGGGAGAGCCTGACATCGTTCCTGGCAATCTTCCTGAGATATCTGAGGAACCGCCGGGTGGTGGGAGGCGATGGGGAGGCGGTGCAGGGAGAAAGGGAAAAAGGCCGGAGGGGAAAGCTATATCAGGAGCAGTGTAAGGAAGCTTTTCCGGAGAGGGAAGAGTCCGGCACCAGAAAGCGTACAGGAGGCAGTAAGAACTGCAAAGGAAGAAAAGGAAGACAGGGCGGAATATCCGGATGGAGGCGTACCGGGGAAGAGGATTTTCCGGAAGAGTTTGACCAGGTGAAAGGGTATGAGATCCGCCAGAAGCTGCGCCCTGGCCAGAGCCGGAAGGGCCGGGAGGAATGGGATAATGATTGCAGCCAGCCGGAAAGCAGTTTCCAGAGAAGCAGAGGAGCAGAAACCGGACAGGCAGAAATGGGAGGGCAGGGTAGAAACAGCCAGAGGAGATATGGACGGGAAAAGACTGGACGGCGGAAATTCGGCGGACAGAATAAGGTAGAATCTTACCGCAAAAAGGGGCAGGAGCATTGTAATAAGGATTATATCCGGAAGCAGAATCAGCCTGAGGCCAAAGGCCGAAGCAGAGGAAAGGAAAAGCACAGGAATTCTCATCAGCCCCAGACTTTCCGCAACCCCGTAGCGGAATACCTGCCTGTTGCAAAAGTGGCGAACGGCATCATCTACACAAAAGACCACCGCTATGTGAAGGTGGTGGAGGTGGTTCCCATCAATTTTCTTCTTAGAAGCGCCCGTGAGCAGAGGGGCATCATCTATTCCTTTGTCTCTTATTTGAAGATAAGCCCGGTGAAGCTCCAGTTCAAGGTGCTGACCAGGAGGGCAGATATCGGCCGTCACATCAGCACGGTGCGGAAGGAGATGGCGCAGGAGGCCAATGGGCAGTGCCGGCTCATGCAGGAGGATTATCTGCAGTTTGTGCAGCAGATTAGTTCCAGGGAAGCCGTGACGCGCAGGTTCTTCCTGATTTTTGAATATGAGCCGTGGGATGCCAGACGCGGCGAAGAGGAGGCGGAAGCCGTTTCCCAACTGCAGGGGGCAGTCCGCACGGCATCCAACTATCTCCGCCAGTGCGGGAATGAGGTAATCATCCCGGACAATGAGGATGAGTTTACGGTGGATGTACTCTATAACCTGCTCTGCAGGAATGAAAGCGCAGAACAGCCGCTCTCCCGGAAAGTGCAGGAAGTGATGGAGGAGTACCGGGGCTTTGCGGGGGATGGTTGCTGCCGGGAAGGCATAGGGAATGGCAGCATACCGGCTGTAGATTTTTTTGCTCCGAAGTCCATCGACTTTGCCCACGGCCATTATATCTGTATTGACGGACTCTATTATGCTTATATGATGGTACCGTCTGACGGTTACAAGAGCCAGGTTCCTGCAGGGTGGCTGAGCCTGATTGTGAATGCCGGGGACGGGATTGATTTGGACATGTTCCTGTCCAAACAGCCGAAAGAGCAGATTATCCAGAAAGTGGGACAGCAGCTGCGCATCAACCGCTCCCGTATCAAGGACGCCAGCGACACCAACACGGATTTTGACGATATCGACAGCGCCATCCGTAGCGGATACTTTCTGAAAGAGGGGCTTGCCAACAACGAGGACTTCTACTATATGAACCTGCTGATTACGGTCACTGCATCCACGGTAGATGACCTGGAGTGGAAGGTGAATGAGATGAAGAAGCTTCTGCTTTCCCAGGATATGCGGGCCAGTGCCTGCCATTTCCGGCAGGAGCAGGCGTTCCTTTCCACGCTGCCTCTGGTTTCCATGGAAAAGAAGCTGTATGGGCGCACGAAGCGGAATCTCCTGACAGGGGGTGCGGCGGGCTGTTATCCTTTTACCAGCTATGAGATGTGCGATGACAATGGCATTCTTCTGGGAGTGAACAAATATAACAGTTCCCTGATTATCGTAGACATCTTCAATTCTGCTGTCTACAAGAATGCCAACATGGCAATCCTGGGTACCAGCGGGGCGGGGAAGACATTTACCATGCAGCTCATGGCCCTGCGGATGCGGCGGAAGGGCATCCCCATTTTCATCATTGCCCCATTGAAAGGGCATGAGTTCCACCGGGCCTGTGCCAATATGGGAGGGGAGTTCATTCAGGTATCCCCGGCGAGTCCCCATTGCATCAATGTGATGGAGATACGGCAGGTAGACCGTTCTGTAAGTGCGCTTCTGGACGGGCCGGACATTACCCTTTCCGAACTGGCGGAGAAGATCCAGCGGCTCCATATCTTTTTCAGCCTGCTGATTCCGGACATGACACATGAAGAGCGGCAGCTTCTGGACGAGGCCATGATACATACCTACAATGCGAAGGGCATCACCCATGACAATGAATCCCTGGCAGACCCGGAGTGTCCGGGAAGGTACCGTGAGATGCCGGTGCTGGGTGATTTGTATCGGGTGCTGAAGGAGTCGCCGGATACCCAGCGGCTTGCCAACATACTGAACCGGCTGGTGAACGGCTCTGCCAGTACCTTTAACCAGCAGACGAATGTCTCCCTGCAGAATAAATATACGGTGCTGGATATCTCGTCCCTGACCGGCGACCTGCTGACGGTGGGGATGTTTGTGGCTTTGGATTTCGTCTGGGACAGGGCGAAGGAGGACCGTACCGAGGAGAAGACTATCTTCATAGATGAATGCTGGCAGCTGCTTTCCGGCGCAGGCGCAACGGGAACACGGCTTGCGGGGGATTTTGTCCTGGAGATTTTCAAGACCATCCGGGGATACGGCGGCTCTGCGGTCTGTGCCAGCCAGGACTTGAACGACTTCTTTAACCTGGACGGCGGACGGTTCGGAAAGGGTATCATCAACAACTCGAAGACGAAGATTATCCTGAACCTGGAGGACGAGGAGGCGGTGCGGGTACAGGATGCCCTGCACCTGTCGGATGCGGAGGTCATGGAGATTACCCATTTTGAGCGTGGGAACGGGCTGATCAGCACCAATAGCAATAATATCATGGTGGAGTTCAAGGCAAGCCCGCTGGAGAAAGAACTGATTACCACGGACAGGAGAGAACTGAAAGAGCTGGTGGAAAGGATGCGGCAGGGAGACGGGGCAGGGATGGAATGAAGCTTCCTGACCTGGAAAAACCGGAACCAGAATGTTGCCGGTGTGCGCAGGATTTCGTTATTAAGCGCCCAAAGTTGTTCTAGCGGAAATCACTTCTGATGGGGTGAGAGGAGACTTGTTTTGTTTCAGTGGTGGGGAAGCGTTCATTCAGTTACAGGGTGCTGTCGCTGGCAAATTCAGGAAGCGAAGGTACATGGGCAGAACATATGGAAATCTGAAATAATGAAGATGTTGGGGTCTGGAGGGGGAGGTGATGCCATTGAGAACCAGGGCAGAGATTTATGGGAAGGAGGCTGCGGCGCTGCTTCAGGAGGTTTCCTTATATCCGGGAATCCGGGAGGGGCAGCTTAGCGCTTTCCATCCCGGAAAGGAGGGGACGGTAAACAACCTGCTTGCCCATCTGAAAAGGCAGGGGCGTATTGCTGAGGGGGAGGACGGGGGATTTTATCCTTATGGGGAGTGTCCCTGGGCGTCTGACAGCGGTATGGTGCGGGCGGTGTGGGTTCTGCTGGATTTCATGGACAGGGTGGAGTACCATTCGTCCGGGGACTTTCCGGTAAAGATTGTGTTCTTTTCCAATGGGGAGATGTATGAGATTGTCCATGTGGCGGAGGGGCAGGAGGCCCTTGTGTCCCATGCCATGGGGCGGTGCCGGGAGGATGGGAGCCACCGTATCGTGCTGGTGGATGTGCCGGGGCAGATTCCCATGTTGGATTTCCCTGGGATAACCGGGTTCTGTACCGTGGATCCGGCGGGGGATGTGAGTTATTACAAGAAGAGATGACAGAAATTTACCGAAGGGATGGATATAGGAATAGGCAGAAGTATGTTATCTGGATGTATGGACTACAGGGACAGACAGCAGTTCTTTACCGGGGCATGAAGTGGTTTTAGCAGGTTTCATTTTACCGTGGGATAAGGGCAGTGGACTATATATGCTGTAGTAGGGAGTGCCGCATAGGGCTGTACGAAATTTACCGAAGGTGCGGAAGAAATTATGATGATGCAGGAGCTTAGCCGGAAGAATAAAGATGCTGAGAAAAACGTGAGGATTTTACCGAAGGGTATAAGGGACAGAAGCAGACGGCGCCTATAGCCGGAACCATATTTTATCAGGAAAGACTGGAGGGATATATTTTGGACAGAAAAATCATTTCACGCAGGATTGCGGATATCCAGAACAACATGCGGCGCCTGAACAGCAGCATCTGTGCCATGGATTCCGTGGACATACAGCGGTATCCGGAAAACTACGAGACCATGTCAACGGAGGCGGCGCTGCGTGCGGAGGGGATTGCCTGCCAGTTGCGGAACCTTTTGTATGCGTCCACAGGCGTGCCCCGGGCGGAGTACCTTGTGAAGGCAGCGGAAGCCCACGGCATTGAAGTGGCATATGAGGAGGGAATCTTCCGGGTGGCGCTGCCCAGGCTGCTCCCCAAAAAGAAGATGCGCCAGAGTGGGATATTCCTGCTTGACCCGCTCCACGCGGCGCTGGGGCAGTACGGGGAGGAGAACCCCCTGCCCAGGTTCCGGGAGTGCGTGGTGTGCGTGTCCCATGTGTATGACCATGAGCTGCCGGACTGGCGCATCAGGGACTACGACAACCAGCAGCAGAAGCAGATCCTGGATGTGATTGCGCTTTATGTGATGGCGGACGACAGCGGCCTGCTGTGTGATGCGTACAACACCACGGAACTGGGGGACAAGGACGGCACCAACGTCTATATCATGGAGAAGAACCGCTTTGCCGGATGGCTTGCGGACAGGGAGAAACAGGTAAAATCCATATCAGATTTCTGACGGTTTTGTGGCTTTTTTGCATCAGGTGCCCTGAAATGGCGGGAATGCCGGAAACAGGGCGTTGCCGGAAAGGCATGGCGGCTGAGTTTACCCAAGTCTTTAGCCGCCACGGTAAAAAGCGTGGAGGAGGTGGTGCGTCTGGCGGACAGGAAAGTGCTTCCCGGGCAGGGGACTTTGGCCTATCATCTGCTGGCATTGACCGCTGTGTGCGGCGAGTTCCCGGCTGGTCTGATAGGGCGTCTTCCCGGGAGCGTGAGTTACAAAAGCACGGTCATATGGATGCTGAAGAAGGAAAAGCTCCTGCGGACCTATTACCAGGACGGGCTCCGTGGCTATCGTCTGGGGAGGAGGGCGAAAAGGCTCCTGCTGGAGGAAGAACCCGGGAGGTTCGATTTCCACCTGACCGGGAAGGGGGACACGAACATGCTCAAAAGCGAGGTGCAGAGGAGGCTGCGGCTGCACCGGATTGCGGGCTCCTATGTGGCGATGGGGAATGCGGGGGTGGCAGTGTTCCGGGATGAAAAGCCCCATGTGTTTGCGGAAGGGGAGGCCCGGGCTCCCTGCCCTGAGGGTGCGGCGTTCTACAGTTCCCGGGAGGTGAAGGAGATGGGCATAGATACGGTCAAGATACGCAGCTCCCGGATGACGGGGGTGCTGCTTGCCCCGTCCGGGGTCTTCCTGGTGTACAATGGCGGGCCCTGCGGTGCGAAATGGGACTACCGGGCAGAGCAGAGGGCGCAGACTTTTTTGAAAATGGTTTTGTGCTGCCAGCGCTTTCCGGGCAGGTATGGGGGCATGGAAGTTTCAGGGCTTTTGTTCGGGGACGGGCTGGAGCCTTTCTACAGTATCCTTACGGACGGGGACAGCCAGACACGATGCTTTTTCCTGCTGGATGGGAATTATGGGCATTTTTATTACCTGACAAATGACCACCGGGGAGATGTGCTACTGAGGCTGCTGTGTGATACCGGGCGTAAGGCGGAACTTGACAGAATTTTGATGCAGGGGCTGTGTGAGAAGGATGAGGGGTTCGTTGTAGAGAATGATGCCATGGACGAAAACGGGAATCCGGTACTGTTCGGGTATTTCCTGGACATCCCCCGTATTAACCGGTTCTGTACGGCGCTGCAGTTACAGGATAGGCGGGGAACCATCATATGCTTTGATTTTCAGAAAGAGGCATTAGCATGCTTCTGTAGTGGGCAGGTGGAGCTATCCGCCATCAGTTTTGAAAAATTTGAAAGGAGGTTTTTCCCATAGACAAGAGGAAATTAGTGAAGGGTCTGGTGGTTGCGCCTATAGCGGTGACAGCGATCCTGTATGTGGGCGGGTATCTGGCCCAGTTCATCGGCAACTATGCCCTGTGGAAAGAGGGCGGGGGGAGCCCGGGGGATGGCACCGCCCCCTTGATGGCATCCCCGGAGATTGCAGCCTGTTTCCAGGCGGCGCTGCGTCCGCCCCATGGCATTTACGGGATATTTATCTGTATCGGGCTTCTTGCGGTGCTGCTCCTGATGGTGATGCGGATCGGCTACAGTGATTCAGGGGAGTATGACGAGGACAGGAACTTTACCTATTCCGCCAGGGGGACTTACGGCACTTCCGGGTGGATGGGGCGCAGGGAGATGGAGGGCGTGCTTGACCTTGTGGGGGACCTGCGCCGACACCGGGGGATCGTGCTGGGGATGCTGGACAGGAAATATGTCTGTGTGCCGGAGGAGACCAGGCTCAACAGCAACCTGGCGGTGTACGGCGCCAGCGGCAGCATGAAGACACGGTCTTTCTGCATGAACCGTATCCTGCAGGGAGTTTCCAGGGGGGAGTCGCTCATCATCTGTGACCCTAAGAGTGAGCTGTATGAGAAGTCCAGCGAGTACCTACGGGACAAGGGGTATGTGGTGAAGGTGTTCAATCTGGTGAACCCGGAGAATTCGGATTCCTGGAACTGCCTTGCGGAGGTGGAGGGACAGGAATTGATGGCTCAGCTTTTTGTGGATGTCATCATCCGCAATACTAAAGGGGACAGCAAAGGGGACCATTTTTGGGACAGTGCTGAGATGAACCTCCTTAAGGCATTGGTTCTCTATGTTGACAAGGGTTATCCCGAGGAAAGCCGGAATATGGGGCAGGTGTACCAGCTGCTTACCCTGAATTCCGAGACGGCGCTGAACAGCCTGTTTGACGTGCTGCCCGCAACCCATCCGGCGAAGGCTCCCTACAGCCTGTTCAAGCAGGCATCGGACACGGTGCGGAGCGGCGTGGTAATCGGGCTGGGGAGCCGCCTGCAGGTATTCCAGTCGGAGCTGATCAGGAAGATAACGGCACGGGATGAGATCGACCTGGAGCTGCCGGGGCAGGAGCCGTGCGCCTACTTCCTTGTGACCAGCGACCAGGACAGCACCTTTGACTTCCTGGCGTCCCTGTTCCTGTCCTTCGTGTTCATCAAGCTGGTGCGGTATGCGGATAAGAACTGCGAGGGCGGAAAGCTTTCGGTGCCGGTCCATGTGCTGGGGGAGGAGCTGACCGCCTGCGGCACCATCCCTGATTTGTCCCGGCGCCTGAGCGTGATTCGTTCCAGGAATATCTCCATGTCCTGTGTGTTCCAGAACCTTGCGGGGCTGCAGAACCGGTATCCTCAGAACCTCTGGCAGGAGATACTGGGGAATGCGGACGTGCAGCTCTTCCTAGGGTGCACGGATCCGCTGACGGCGGAGTTTGTCTCTTCCCGCACCGGGCTTGCCAGCGTGGCAGTCTCCAGCAAGTCGAAGCAGCTGGGGACGTGGCGAATCTCCAACTATACGCCCGAGTTCCGGGAGACCAGCGGCGTGGGGAAGCGGCCTGTGCTGACGCCGGACGAGGTGCTGCGGCTGCCCATCGACAAGGCGCTTGTCATCATACGGGGGAAAAAGACACTGAAAGTGGACAAGATGGATTATTCGAAACATCCGGACTATCCGCTGCTGCGATCCTGCAAGGCATCTGCCCATGTGCCGGAGTGGCGTCGGATGGAGTTGGAGGCGGAGGGGAAGAAAGCAGGGGCACAGAAAGCAGAGCCACAGAAGAAAACGGAGACACAGAGTCGGACGGGGGCGCAGAAGACAGTAGCACAGAAGACAACAGTGCAGAAAAGTGCAGAGCAACAGAAGAACAAGGTACAAAATGCTAAGGAGGATAACGCAGGTGCACAGAATGCGAAAGCCGGGCAGGTTTTGCCTAAGGGCGGAGCAGGTGCAGGGCCGCAGGATTCGGGAAAGGAGGCAAAGGCGGCACCCAGAACAGAATCAAAAGCAGCATCCAAAGAACCGGCTAAAAATACCGCAAAACAGACAGTGGAGAAAAAGGCATCAGGAGATACAGCTACAGGGAATACAATTCCAGAGGGTGCAGCGCCAGAGAAGGTGAGCAGAACCACTGGCAAGCCGAAACCAAAGACAGAGCCAGGCGTAAAAACAGGATTAGCACAGCCCGCCGGGGTAGTGCTTACGGATAAGGATTCCATTATGCTATAGGCATTTAGGAGTACCGAAGAGGAATGGCAGATAAGGTAAAGCAAAACCATTTTTTAAGAAAGAGAGGCAGATATATGAGCAGAAAAAAAGAGATAGTGGAAGTGAATGAGTCGGCTGTGGAAACCATCGGTGTTGAAGATGCTTTTATAGAGGACACGGCACAGGAGGAAGAAGTTGACGGCAGGGAAGAGGGGCTGGATTCTGAAATAGAATCTGGCGGAGAAGAGCCCGGGGATATGGCTGATGATGCAGACAATCCCGAGGAAGATACTCTGGCAGATTTTATGGAAGAGGAAAATGTCCTGATGGAGTCCGCAGAGGATGCAGAAGAGGCAATGTCTGAAAGTGATGAGATGGAGCAGGACACGGATGGAGAGGACGTCCGTGAAAACGGTGAAGATGGAGGGGCAGTAATGATGGAAGAGGCCAGCGACTTGACAGAAAGCGCCACAGAACCGGAAGCTGTCCCTGCGGAGACGGCTGCTGCAGAATCTGTATCGGCAAAACCTAAGCGCAGTTCCCGTAAAAAGAAAGCAGTATCCGATAAAGCAGAAAACGAAGCGGAGGCCACAGGGGAGCAGAGCGATGTGGAGATAGGGGTACAGCCAGAGTTGGAAGCACAGCCGGGGGCAGTACCCGAAGAGGGGTTGCTGGTAGAATCGCCATTTTCAGCAGAGGAAACTGTTTCCGGGATGGCAGAAGATTCTCCGGATATGGATGCAGATTATAGCGATGCACTGACGCTGGATTCAGAGAACCCGGAAGATGTAGATGAATGGGATGAAGCATACGGTGAAGCGGAAGAGGAAAGCGTGGCGGGATCTGCAGAGGCAGCTATAGAAGAAACTGCAGAGGATGTAGATGAAATTTCGGCTGTAGCAAAAAGAGAAGCACCACCCAGCATTGTTTCAGAAAAAAGGCCGGCAGATTCTGCACCCCGCCGTGCCGCTGGCGGGGATGTCCTCTACTGTCACAGCGGGGGCGGTGGGCTGCTCAGGCTCAGTGGGCTCCGCTGCCACAACCGTTATTTTATAGTAGCACTGTTCAGCAGGGGAGAACTGTTTGGTAAAGGTTGCAACGGACACATAATAAATACCAGGCCCTGAGAACACAAACTTTGCGCCAGGTTTAATGAATGGCGTGAGAAAAGGCGGGTTTTCATACTCTTCCCAATTTTCTGCTTCCAAGTCATGCCCAACAGCAAAATCTTCAGAGGTTGAGCCGCGCAGTTCAACTAATCCCGTAATCGTCGTAACCTCCGCAGGTGCTGTACAGGTGAGCTCATGTTCAAATACTTCCCCATTTGTATCGGTGATGGCGTTTGTGATCTGAACATAGTTATCCTTAAATACATATGGGCTGCCATCGGCATAGGAAGTGACGGCCAGTGACAGTATCATCACCAGGGCCAGCGCCAGGGATAGGGCGTTCTTTTTCATGTGATTCTTCCTCTCTTTATTGTTTTCTCAGCGGTTCAACCCCGGAAGGGGTCCTCGATGAGGAGATTGAGGACCCCACCCAAGGTATTTCCGCCGAGACAAACAAAAGCGGCGCAGGATCAAGGATCCCACACCGCATCTATCCAGACACAAACCCTCAAACCGGACTTGTAAACAAGTCGCAAATCCAGTATAATGAGGGTTGGCGCAGCAAAGCTGTTGTGTAGGAGGTCTGTTCTCCTGCATAGGAACGCGGGGGTGGTCGAGACCCCCGCGTTCTGCCTTTATCTGCCTCGTGCTCCTACTATACCACAGGCATTGACAATTTACAAGGAATTTTTTGCGAAATCTTCCAACGGGTGCTTTACAGATTTCCTGTAAACAGAATCCCCACGCTGGGAAAGGCTCCCTCTTTGAGGGAGCTGTCGCCGCCGAAGGCGGTGACTGAGGGAGTAAAACAACGAATCAATATCACTTTTTTACTTCAAAACTCCCCCCGTCACGGCTCCGCCGTGCCACCCCCCTCCAGGAGGGGGGCTTGGGGGACGGTTTGGAATCAAAACACAGGTTCAAAATCCCAATCAGGCCTGCTCAGCGGCCACAGACTCCCGCTCCTTGCACAGCTCCTCGTAGAGCTGGAGGGTGTCCCACTCCTGATTGGCGGTCGTCAGCACCGCTTTCATGGGGATGGGCGGCAGCTTGGCCACCCGGATCACCTCCAGCACCTGATTCAGCAGGGCCTTGGGCAGGCCGCAGAAGACCAGCATCACCTCCGGCAGGGGCTCCTTCCGCTCTCCCGGCTCCCCCTTGCCCTGGGACAGCTCCCCCAGAGAGACGTGATACCGGTCGGGCTCCACCACCCGCATCCGCAGGCGGAGCATGGCAAAAATCTGCTTCAGCTTGGAAAACTCCGGAGCGGAGCAGTTATACAGCAAAACAGTTCCAGCATTTTTCATTTTATTACCTCTTTTAGCCTCTGTGTCCC
>OFHM01000872.1_pt1 | contig 22514 bp, 17 predicted proteins | sample 1521311 | NCBI WGS metagenome assembly OFHM01 (sample SAMEA3504083, study PRJEB24116) | mouse gut metagenome | biome: mouse gut; feature: mouse-associated habitat; material: faeces | place: Denmark | collected 2011 | reverse complement strand
TACACAAAAAAACAAAACAAAACAAAACAAAACAACAACAACAACAAAAAAAACAAAACAAAACAAAACAAAACGAAAACAGATGAATACAAATTGGAAAGGAAGAAGTCAAAATTTCTCTATTTCCAGAAGATATGATAGCATGTATCTATGACCCCAAAAATTACAACAGAGAAAACCTAATCCTGATACACATTTTCAGCTTAGGAGCTGAATTTAGAATAAATTTAAACATAACAGTGGAATTTCTCTGCAGAAAAGACACATAGTATGAGAAAGAAATTAGGAAAAAACGTGCTTCATAGTAGTCACAAATAATATAAAATTCCTTGGTGTGACTCTGAGAAAGTGAAATATATGTATGATAAACACTTCAAGATTCTTCAAGAAAGAAATCAAAGAAGATCTCTGAAGATGGTAAAATCTCCCATGCTAATGATTTGGCAGGATTAATATAGTAAAAATGGCTATCTTTCAAAAAGCAATCTGATATGCATTGCAATCACCATCAAAACTCCAACTCATTTCTTCACTGAGTTAGAAAGGGCAATTTGCAAATTCATCTTGAAAAAAAAAACCTACTATATCCAAAACTATACTCAACAATAGAAGAATGTCTTTTGTAATCACCATGCCTGACCTCAAGCTGTACTACAGAGCAATTATGATAAAAACTTCATGGTACAGGAATAGTGTTAGACAGGTAGATAAATGGAACAGAACTGAAGACAGAGAAATGAACCCAAACTCATGTGGTCACTTGATCTTTTACAAAGGAGATAAAACCACCCAGTGGAAAGAAAATGGCATTTTCAAAAAATGGTGCTGGCTCAACTGGCAGTTAGCATATTGAGGAAAGCAAATTGATCTGTTCTCATCTCCTTGTACAATGCTCAAGTCTAATTGGATCAAGGAACTGCACATAAAACCAGAGACACTGAAACTTATAGAGGAGAAAGTGTGGAAGAGCCTCGAAGACAAGGTTAAATGGGGAATATTCCTGAACAAAACAGCAATGGCTGTTATTATAAGATTAAAAATAGACAAATGGGACCTCAAAAATTGCAAAACTTCTGTAAGGCAAGGGGCACTATCATTAGAACAAAACGGGGAAAAAGTCTTTATCAATGCTAAATCAGATAAGGGACTAATATTCAATATATACAAAGAACTCAAGAAGCTGGATTCCAGAAAATCAGATAACACTATTTTAAAAAATGGGGACGGTTCTAAACAAAGAATTCTAAATTAAGAAACACTGAATGGCTGAGAAGCACCTCATAAATGTTCAAAATCCTTAATCATCAGGGAACAGAAAGTCAAAATAACCCTAAGATTCCACCTCACAGAGTCAGAATGGCTAAGATCTAAAACTCAGATGACAATAGTTGCTGGTGGGTATGTGGTGAAGTAGGAACACTCCTCCATTGCTTGTGGAATTGCAAGTTGGTACTACCACTCTGGAAAGCAGATGGGGTTTCCTCAGAAAAGTGGTAATAGTTCTACTGAAGATCCAGCAATAGTCCTCCTTGGCATATATCCAGAAGATATTCCAACTTGTAATAAGGATACATGCATCACTATGTTCATAGCATCCTTATTTATAATAGCAAGAAGCTGAAAATAAACCTGATGCCCGTCTTCAGAGGAATGAATACAGAAAATATAGTACATTTACATAATGAAATACTACATCACTATTAAAATCAATGAATTCATGAAATTCTTAGACAAATGGATGGATCTGGATGATATGTTCCTAAGTGAGATAACTCAATCACAAAAGAAAGCACATGATATATACTCACTGATAAGTGGATATTATCCTTGAAGCTCAGAAAAAAACAAGGTAAAATTTGCAAAACCCATGAAACTCAACAAGAAGGAAGACCAAAGTGTGGATATGTCGTTCCTTCTTAGAATTGGTAACAAAAGATCCATGGAAAGAGTTACAGAGAAAAAGTTTGGAACTAAGACTGAAGGAATCCAGACACTGCTTCATTCTGTGATCCATACCATAAACAACCACCAAACCCAGATACTGTTGAACAGCCAAACAAGAGCTTAGGGACAGGAGACTGATATAGTTGTCTCCTGAGACGATCTGCCATTTCCTGACAAATACAGAAGTGGATGCTCACAGAAATCCATTGGACTGAGCACAGGGTCCCTAATTATGGAGCTAGAGAAAGTACACAAGGAACATTCTATGAGGAAAAACAACTAACAAGTACTCCCAGAGTTCCCTGAGATTAAATCTCCAATCAAAGTAAACATAAGTTGTGACTTATGCCTACAGCTGCATATGTAGCAGAGGATGGACTAGTATGTCATCAATGGGAGGAGAGACACTTGTTCTTGTAAAGTTCCTATGACCAAGTTTTGGGAATGCCTGGGCCAGGAATTGGGAGTAGGTGTGTTGGAAAGCAGGGATAGAGGGGAGAGGACTGGGATTTTTGGAGGGGAAAATAGAAAAGGGAATAACATTTGAAATGTAAAAAAAAGAAAAAAAGAAAATAAATAATAAAAAAAAGAATGAAATAAATTATTTGTAATGTTCTTGAAATAAATTCAAGTTTTGCAAACATATTATTGGAACAATGTTCAGGTATTTTCCGGTGGCAAAATCATAACAAGTTATTTTTTATCAACATATTGTGACTACAATGTCAAGAGTAGTTATATGTGTTGCTAAAACTCGGGTATAGGAATATATAGATATAGATAGATAGGTAAAATTTCAAATGAACTATATAAAATCTCTGAGAAAAGACTTCTTCCATTTCAGGTGACTAGGTAAAAGTCTAGTGAACTGCACAACACACAATTAATACCCAACACTGAATATGCAGTAACCTTCAGAAAGAGACTCCTCCGAAATATTTATGTCATCTTCTTCATCATCAAAGTCCAAAAGTAATAAGTAATCTTCCTTTGGAATCACCATCATTTTCTTAAGAGCCATTCTTCTCTTAAAAACTATAATGTCTTCTTAGTTAAAAAAAAAAGGAAAAATAAATAAATATGATCTTCCTCCTTCATTTAACCCTCAGAAGCCGTAGGAAATGCAGATCGGGAGGTTTTTCCTCACATAGTGGCCTCTTGGGACTGAGATTTCTCTCCAGTCACACATCCTTTAACAGTCCAATAACCCTGATCAGAGCTGGTTATCTCTTCCAGGTCATTCAGAAGTGAACTCCTTCACAACCGCACCTTTCCTTGCTTGTCTGCTCAATGGGAAAAACAAACAAACAAACAAACAAACAAAAACAAAAACAAAAACAAAAAACAAAACAAAAATAAAACAAATAAAAAACAAAACAATAACAAAAATAAAAAACAAAACAAAATCAAACAAACAAACAAACAAATAAATAAAACGTTATCAGGAGAGACCCACATGTAGTACTCTGAGGACCCTTTGTGATGCCAGATGGAGAAAACAGGTCTCATCCAGGGATTTCACCCTTTGGCTGAATATACCCTGTGTATGCTGTCATGGAGTACCAGGCACCATTGATTAGAAGGGAGGTCTCAGGAGGTGGAAATGAGCTACCATCTTTAAGACAAATGATTTCCAGTTTCTAGGTTGATAAGCATTTGCAGACTTGAAAAAACATGAACAAATGTGTAACATGAAAGTACTGGAAATGGCACTACTAATTTCAACTGTAATATTTTTTGTTATTTATTTATGTGCATAAAAATTAAAATGTGTGTACTTTTTCTGTATGTACATACCCACAACAGAACAGTCCATGCTGTCCTAATAGATCAGAAGAGAACATCCAGATTCACTACAATCCCTGGTAAACTCCCACCTCCACCTTCCTAGTACTGAGCTTGATTACAAGAGTGTGCTAGGATGTGCAGGCCCTCTCTCCCTCACTTATGTGCTTGGATGCCCAGCCCCTTTTTCTCCCTTATGTGCTAGAGTGCTCAGGAACTCTCTCTCACCTATGTGCTATGCCCTCTCTCACTTCTGTGCTAGTCTGCTCATGCCCTCTCTCTCACTTATGCCTCTATAGCCTACAGAGGCTAAAAGAGAGCAGTGATTCTCTAAAACTGTAGCTGTGCATAAATTGTAAGCCACTATGTGGGTGCATTGTGCCCGGTCCTCTTCATAGAACAGGTGCTTTTTGTTTGTTTGTTTGTTTGTTTGTTTGTTTGTTTGTTTTTTGAGAGAGGGTTTCTCTGTGTAGACCTGGCTGTCTTGGAAATCACTCTGTATACCAAGCTGGTCTCAGACTCAGACATTCTTGGCCTCTGCCAACCAAGTGATGAGAATAAAGGCATAAAGCACCACTGCCCAAACAACAGTTGCTCTTATCAGCTAATTTTCCACTTTTCAACTAATCTAGTGTGTACTTCATGTATCTTTAGGGCATTTCTCCCATTTACTTTCAAGGTGGAGGGTGTTTCCACCAGAACAGGGACCCAAAGTGGGATCCGTGGCACCATGGCATGGGTGTTTATTGTTACATGCCAACATTGAGAAATCCATCAAGAATCATTGGAACAGACTTCAAATGAATCACTTGAAAGAATATAAACAAGAAAGGGGGGTAAACACAGACTGGGGGAGATGTATAATTAATCTGGTTTACCAAAGTTTTATTGAACCCAGTGATCTCTACTCTGATATTAGTATGTCCATAAGAGTCCTGGGAGGCATCATGTATTCCCCAGTGCTGAGCAAATCTTGAGATGCCAGTAAAAGAAGCCTTTACAACTGCTCCTCCCTGGATAAAAATCAAAGGATTGAAATCTGTACAATTGCCATTGACTCCTCAAAGCACCCACTTGTGAAAGGAATGCATTCTAAAGTCCTGAATGAAAAATCTCTTTTTCATAAAAAATTCATTCTTTGGGTCATCTGTCATGTTGGAAGAAAAGGAAAAAGTTTTACTCTGATCTGCCCAACAAGTGATGGAGGATCGACAATCAGACCAAGGCAGGATCAGACCTTCATCTTCCAAGACACAATGAGGGGCTATTTTTGGTTGGTGGGGACGTTCTTTGTCTGAAAAGTTAGGTGGTACAAATGTACCATTAACCCAAATTGCCTCCTGCCAAAAGGTCCGATTTGTAAAGGTTATATCTACATTAGAAGTATCTTGGGTTGTGCTCACCCAACCTCCTCGGTGCTCATTAAACCTCCCTAAAGCTCAGGCTGGGAGGTTGATACAATGTCCTTGTCCATTAATTTGAAAACATAAAAAACCCTGTTCTAGTAAGGAGTGATTTTCTCCTAATGATAATAACGAGTTGGATCATAGGGTAAATATGGCAAATCTACTGTTTTATTAGTAGTAAAGAATTTTGGAAAAACTATAGTATCATGGCGAACTGACATTGGTTTAGGGAAAGTCGAGAGAATAGCACATATCTGTTCACCCATTATACTAGGAACCTGAGACAAGTTCAGCATTGTCAGGATCAGGAACAGTCCTCGGGAGGTCAGCATCTTCTGCACCATCCTTGATGAATATCCTGCGGGTGAGTCGTTCCGGCAGCCAAAATGGGTTGTCTTCACTCTGTGGAAAAACACAAACAGCTCCCCGGGATCTGATTAAGATAGGATCCGGGCCTTTCCACTGACCAGTTAAAACATCCTTCCCTTTGACCATTTCTTTTGGTCTATCAGGGTCTGAGCTATGTCGCTCAGCTGCAGAGTGTCCCTGCTCGTCGAGATTCAAAAAATTAAGTGTAAAGAGTGCCATAGATACTGCTACTCTTGGCACTGAGGGCAGAGTCTCATCAACTCCCCCTTTCTGTTTTATAAGATTTGAGTTTGCGGTGGGCACATTCCACAATGCCTTGTCCTTGAGTATTATAAGGAAGGCCAGTCAAGTGAGTGACATCCATTTAATGACAAAATTGTTGAAATTTAGTAGAAGTATATGCTACTCCATTAACCGTTTTAAGAATTGTGGCCTTGCCCCAGCACTCCACACTTCTAGGCAGTGCTGTATAACATGAGAGGCTTTTTCCCCTGTTAAAGGTGTGGCAAACATTACACCATTGCAGGTGTCAAAGGAAACATGTAAGTACTGATTTCTCCCAAAGGAGGAAATATGAGTGTCATCCATTTGCCAGACTTGTAATGGCCTGATGCCTCGAGGGTTTACCCCTACATGAGGTGTAGGCAAAAATTGACAACTACCTATGCACATAAGGCAGAGGTTCACTAGGACACTGAAGCCAACAATCCCGAGGCCGAGCAGCAAGCTGGCTTTCACCAGTCGTTGTTGGACTTTTTCTGCACTGAGTAGCTTGCATTTTATCTTGCAGGTACCTTTCTCCCTTATAATGAACTGCTTCCTCCTCCAAGTCCGTTTCTTCAGAGGAGCTAAGCCCTTCATCAGATTCTGAGCTACTAAGAGCTAGCTGCTTAAACTCATCTAGTGGCAGGTAGAGGCTCCTTTCCTTATGTGCCTCTCCAGCTGGATCTCCCTTCTTCTCTCCCTTTCCATCCCTTTTCTAATCTCTCCCAAGGCATTCTTTTCTTTTTATATCTTTTCCTCGGGATCAAGGCCCATGAAAAGGCCTAAATGACCCTAAGCAAGCATACCATGGTGCCACATGGTCTATCTCCCTGACAAATCCCTCTAAGGTATTAGTGGCACATTTTAGGCCACACTGCTTCAGGACCGAGTGTAAGGCCACTATTATAGAATGCGAGATTCTCATACTGCCGCTGTACAGGCCTGACTGTGACTGAAAATGGACGCTGTCCAGGCACTGTCCAGTCCTGACCGTGACTGAAACTGGTCGCTGTCCAGGCGCTATCCAGGCCTGACCGTGACTAAGAACCAGTCAGCAGTGGAAGCAGTGGAAGAAAAACGAAACTGAAAGGAAAAGTGCAATCGCTGTGCAAACAATCAAAAGGGTGTCTAACTCTGGAGAAATTTCAAAACTGTATGTACCTTACAGAGCCTTTCATCCCGCAGTTCTGATTCCGCCCCGCGAACAAGGGATCTTCCTTGCACTGGTGTGATGGTATAAAGTTCCCGGGTTCCTCGGTGCCACTTATTGCATCCCACTCGACCGGCAAGAAAGAAGCAACAAACCGGAATCTTCTGTGGCAAAAGATTTATTGCTTACTTATCAGGAAGACCATGATCCGGGAAAATGGCGCTGCTTATATAGCCAACAGCATGACGTTTCAGCACCTGATGTGACGTGACAGCTCCTGATTCGTTGCTTGCCCATCACCCCACTATTATGCCCCGAGAATGGGCAGTGACTAGGAGTGAGTTCACTCTTGCACCTGCGTACAAGGCTTGTTTACTAGTTAGGCACAGGGGAGGCCATCACCATCTTATAATGGCGATTGCTTGTGGCACGCACGGCTCTTCTCAGTGATTGCTTGCGGCATGCACGCGATTGCTCAGGGCATGGCACTACACAGCCGTCTATATAAAAATGAAAATGTAATTAAGGATAAAAGTGATACAGGAGAAATGGGTAACAATTCAAGGAGGAGAAGATAGGGATGAATTTGCTAAAACTCATTTATGTGTATGTAGAAAGTTCTTACCCAACAAATTTAAAACAAAGTAAGTAAGTAAGTAAGTAAGTAAGTAAGTAAGTAAGTAAGTAAGTAAGTAAGTAAATAAATAGACAAATATATATGTATGCACGTGCATATCCGATTGGTGTGTGTGTGTGTGTGTGTGTGTGTGTGTGTGTGTGTGTGTGTGTGTGTTCATATAAGCTTGTAGGTATGTCGCACCTGTGACTAGAGGAATGCAATCATGCAGTATCTTTCTTTATGTCCTATGACGCAGTGTGTTGATTAGAATATCTTTTGCCCATGGTATGTGGCATTATTACAAGGTGTTGGCTTGTTAGAGGAAGTGTATCATTGTGTAGGCTTGCTTTTGTGTAGTGCTCAATCTCTGCTCAGAGACAAAAATCGATCCTCTTCCTTGCTACCTGTGGCCACAAGCTTCCTTCTGGTAGCCTTCAGACTAAGATATAGACCACTTAGTTCCTTCCCCAGCACCTCCTCTACCGGGGTGCTGCCATGCTTCCTACCAAGATAATAATGTACTGACCCTCTGAAACTGTAAGACAACCTCATTTAAATTTTCCTTATAAGAGTTGCCTGAGTCATGATGTCTCCTCACATCAATGAAACCCTATGGAACATAGGCAGTATGTTAGACTGATTTTTAATGCTTACAAGATAATTGCAACCAGCCTGCAAGCACAAAGTAAAGATGATGAATGAGTTGCTGTATTTTTTTTCTCCATCTACCCAAGGGACTTCAGACACTCCCAGATATGCTGGACTGCACCTGAATCTTACTACATCACTAGAGGTGTCCCCATCATCTTTGAGATCTGAGCAAGGAACTGTGGGACCTTTCTCATCTAAAGCAACTAAATCTAAGGAAACAACTGTAGGGTTTTCTGCATCTGCTCAGGGTACTAGGGGGCATTCCTTATCTGCACAAGCCACAGTAGGAAAGCCAATGTCTGCAAAGCAGTCTGTGGGAACTTTGCCTCCCACTCCAGGACCTTTAGGGTCCACCCAAATCACTCGGATCTGATCAGAAGCCTCTGGGAATTTCTTCCTCTTCACCAGGAACTCTAGGCTCTTCTTCTTCCATAGAGCCTTCTGGACATTGCCTTTCTGACCAAGCGTCTTTAAATCTGTCCACAACTAGGCAAGGGAGTGTACAAACTGTGCCGTCTTCTCCAAAGACTGTGCAACATCCAACTTATTGCCAGAAATGTATGAGATTTTCTCCCCTTTCTGAACCTTCTGGACAAAGATCCCCAGCTTCCTCAAGGGATATTGGGCCGTTACTACCTAGCCAGAAATCTCAAAAATCCTTTTCATATTCACCAGCAGATGGGAAACACTCACCATCTGTACTAGGATCTCAGGAGCATTCTCTATCTAGTAAAAACTCTCAAGGATATGTGCTATCCTCTCAAAAGTGTAAGGACTTTTCCACAGCTGCAGAGGGGATTTTGCCTGTGCAAAGTTCTTTGTCATCCACACGAATGAATCTAGAACCTTCCGTAGATTCCACAGGGATATTGGTCATGGGACAATGTAAACACACAGAGACTACCTCGGGCCCTTTGCCTCTAGTGAGGGAGAATACAGAATCTTCTACATCTGCTTTGTCTACTCTAGGACCTTTGCCACCATCACCTCGAGAACCTGGTACACATTCATCTTTTACTCAAGGAGGTGCAGAAACATTCCCATCTAGTCCCGGGAACCTAGCACATTTGCAATCATCCCAGGGGCCTCTGACACATTCCATCTCAGCCCAGGCAATGACTCATATCTCTGGATCTGCTGAAGGGGCTCTACTGCATTCAGCTCCTTCCCCAGCAGTTTCAGAAACAAATGAATATTCTCCTTCTACCTGAGGGACTTCAGACACTTCCAGATGTGCTGAACTGCACCTGGATCATACTACATTATTACAGGTGTCACCATCATCTTTGAGATCTGAGCAAGGATCTCTGGGACCTTGCATACCTGAAGGGACTAAATCTAAGGAAACAACTGTAGGGTTTTATGCATCTGCTCAGGGCACTAGGGGTCATTCCTTATTGGCACAAGCCAAAGCAGGAAAGTCCATGTCTGCAAGGTAGACAGTGGGAACTTTGCCTCCCACTCCAGGACCTTTAGGGTCCACCCAAATCACTCGGGTGGTCTCAGAGTCTTTTCCATCTGATCAGAAGCCTCTGGGAATTTCTTCCTCTTTACCAGGAACTCTAAGCTCTTCATCTTCCATAGAGGCTTCTGGAAATTCCCTTTCTGACCAAGGGTCTCTAAAACTGTCCACAACTAAGCAAGGGAGTGTAAAAACTGTGCCATTTTCTCCAAAGACTGTGCAACATCCAACTTATTGCCAGAAAGGTATGAGATTTTCTCCCCTTTCTGAACCTTCTAGACAAAGATCCCAACTTTCCTCAAGGGACTTTGGGACATTACTACCTAGCCAGAAATCTCAAAAATCCATTCCATATTCACCAGCATATGTAACACATTCACCATCTGTACTAGGTTCTCAGGAGCATCCTCTATCTAGTAAAGACTCTCAAGGATATGTGCTAACCTCTCAAAAGTGTAAGGACTTTTCCACAGCTGCAGAGGGGACTTTGCCTGTGCTAAGTTCTTTGTCATCCACCCGAAGGAAAATAGAACCTTCGGCAGATTCCTCAGGGATATTGGGCTTGGGGCAATGTAATCACACAGAGACTACCTCGGGCCCTTTGCCTCTAGTGAGGGAGAATTCTGAATCTTCTACATATGCTTTGCCTACTCTAGGACCTTTGCCACCATCACCTCGAGAACCTGGTACACATTCATCTTTTACTCAAGGAGGTGCAGAAACATTCCCATCTGGTCCTGGGACCCTAGCACATTTGCAGTCAGCCCAGGGGCCTCTGACACTTTCAAGCTCAGCCCAGGCAATGACCCATATTCTGGATATGCTGAAGGGGCTCTACTGCATTCAACTCCTTCCCCAACAGTTTCAGAAACAAATGAATGTTCTCCATCTACCCAAGGGACTTCAGACACTTTCAGATGTGCTGGACTGCTCCTGGATCTTACTACATCACTACAGTTGTCACCATCATCTTTGAGATCTGAGCAAGGAACTCTAGGACCTTGTTCAACTGAAGAATGCCATCTAGAAGTGACTAAATCTAAAGAAACAACTCTAGGGTCTTCCACATCTGCTCAGGGCACTGAGGGGATTTTTTTATCTGCAGAAGCCACAGTAGGAAAGTCCCTGTCTGCAAAGGAGACTGTGGGAGCTTTGCTTCCCACTCCAGGACATCTGGGGTCTACCCAAAATACTCAGGTGCGACCAGAATCTGTGTCATCTGAGCAGATGTCTCTGGGAATTTGTTTATCTTCACAAGGAACCCTAGGTTCTTCATCTTTCCAAGAGGCTTTCGGACATTTCTGTTTTTCCCAAGGGTATCTAAAAGCCCAATTTTAAACAGGGGAATACACAAAGTGTTTCATTTGCTCAAGATACTTTGCATCCTCCAACTTCTTGTCAGACAGAAGTAGGATTTTCTCCAACTGCCCATCATTTTGCACAAAGATCCCCAGGTTTCCCAAGGGACACTCGAACTTTCCTACCTAGCCAGAAATCTCAAGAAACCTTTTATCCTACACCATCAGTACTGGGTGTTCAGGAGCATCTTGTATCTACTCCAGAGGTTCTAGAAGCTTTGTCATCTTTTCAAAAGCACAAGAAATTTTCCAGGGCACAAGAGGGAACTTTGCTCATGCAAAGTTCATTTTTCCCCAAACAAAGAAATCGAGAAAATTCAACAGATGCCACAGGGATATTTGCACAATATGAAGAGTCACACAGTGCTTTAGGCCTTTTTCCACAAGTGAGGCAGGCTGTAGCATCTTCTCAGTCTACTTCAGCAAATCTAGGAACATTGCCACCATCATCGCCAACACCTGGTAGACATTCCTGTTCTGACCAAGGAGGTGCAAAGACTTTCCCATTTGGTCAAGGGTATCTAGCACCTTTGCAATCTGCCCAGGGGCCTCTGAAACTTTCTATCTCAGCCCAGGCAATGATGAATACATCACAATGCTATGAATGTTCTCATAATCCTCTGGGTCTTTCATCCTCAGAACAAAGGACTCCAGGATCTTCTGATTCTGCTCAAGGAGGTGTGAGTCCCAGTCTCTGCACAAGGGGACCATACATCTGTCCACATGTCCACAAAGGTCTACCCAACATTCTACATCTTCCAAAAGGTTTTCAAGTCCTTCTTTACATACACAAGGTATAGGAACTCACTCCACATCTACACACTACACAGTAGCAGACTCACCATCTTTACCAGTGTGTCAGGGATATAACCACCCTGCTCAAAATACAGCAAGGATTTTGAGATCTGACCAGGGATCTCTGAGGATTTCAGCAAATACACAGGCTCTGTAGAAACATTGCTGCCTCCCCAGGGGGCTCTAGGATATTCATCATTTGCATGAGGAGCACAAAAATTTTCAACAGCTACCCCAGGACATGTGATATCCAATGACTCACCTCTGGAACTTGCAATTTCTGCCCAACTTAGTTCCTCACTTTCTTCCCTAAGCCTTTTGGATCTTCCCTTTCCACAGAAGAGCCTTTAGACCTCTCTAAACCTACAGAGGGACCTTTAACTTCATTCCAGGGACCAAATGAGTCTTTGAATTCTCTACAAGGGGTTCAACAAACAGATCCATCTGCTTCAGATCCTTCAGGATCTATGCATTCTTCCAAAGGACCCATGGTAATTTCTTTATCTGATCGAGGAACACTAGGATCTATATCATCTGCCCTAGAGCCTTTGACATTGTCCCTATCTGCTCAAGGGAATCCAGGACATTTGTTATCTGTTCAAGAAGCTGGAGGCCCTTGGCTGTCTTTATAGGGGAACCTGGAAGTTTGTACCTGTACACATGGCAATCCAGGAATATCCAATGCTTCATCACGAGCTTTGGAAATTTCAGCATCTACCATAGTGAGTCTAGGACCTTCTCCATCTGTCCAATTGGATTTGAAAGAGTAACATTCTGTCTTAATGTCTTGGAGACCTTCCATGTCTGCCCAAGGTGTACTAGAAACATCAATATCTTCCCAAGGGCTTACAGAAACTTCCTTGTTACCTCAAGAGCCTCCAGGACACTGGTTGGAAAAGGAGGCTTTAGGATATTTACCATCCAATCCAGAAGATCTTGGACTTTCTGATTCTTCCCAGGACACACTAGAAATATGGGCATGTATGCAAAATAGTACAGAAATACCATCTGTCACCCAAGAGGTCATAGAATCTTTGTCAGCCACACAAGATTCTCCCAAATTACCAGCTCCTTCACCACTTAGTCCAGAGACAGAAGAACCTCTGACATATACACAATCCATTTCTAAGAGTTCAGAATCTGTGCCAGGGACTCCAGAAGCTTTGGCATCTGTGTTAGGGTCTCTGTGTCTTTTGAAACCCAATGAAGGTGCTCTGGGCCCTTTAGTATCTGAACAAGGGATCCTGAGAACACCAGCATTTCCCCAGGAAAGTCTAGAACTTTCTCAACCTGCCCAGGGGCCTCTAAAACCTGTGACATCTCACCAAGAAACCGTGGATACTTCCTTTTCAACAGAGTTTCAGGGACTGTCCCTTTGTGCAGAAGGGGACATTATTCCTACCCCTCCTCGTGAAGATGGATGGAGAAATTTCTCTTATCTCAAAAAGAACCCTAGACGTTTGAAATCTAACCAAAGGATATTGAAACATGTCCCAATTCCTGAAAGGGATATCAGATACTGCCTTTCAGAACTTGTTGCCTTAAAATGTATCTCTTCTGCCGTAAGTAGCCTCACATCTTCCAAGTATGCAGAAAAGGAATCCAGTCCTACCTCTACTCCTCAAAGGAGCATCTCCCCCTTAAAATCATCTCAATTGAGTTTCAGATCTAGTATTCTTTGTAAAAAAGGTCTCAGTCATTCTCCTCCTCCAGGAGATTGCCCCACACCTTCTAAATTGAGGAAAACAAGACCAAGCCCTTCCTCTGTAGATCAAGAGGGCCTGAAATATGTGCGCTCAAAACATGCGGGTTGGAAACACTGCCATTCTTCCAAAATTTGGGTAAGAGTTTGCAAATTTAAGAAAGAGGTGTAAAGCTTAAAACTATGACTAACATAAACTTCACCACTTCTGATTCTGCTAAAGGAGCCTGCAGATGCTCACCATCTCATGAGGTGGGCCTCAGAAGTCCCCTACCAAGCCAAGGCATTCACAGACCATCTAAGTCTACTGAAACCCCATCAGAAAAAGCCCCTTCTGACCAATGGGACACCAAAGCTTCCAATTCAGAGCATGAGGTTGACAAGCCATCCTCCATCCTTACAGAAGAGTGCATGCGAACCACTCTTTCTCATGAAGACAGCCTCAGGCATCCCACCTTCCTCATGAGATTCCCAGACACGCTACTTCTACCAAGAGAAAACAGAGGAAAGCCTCTGTTACCCAAGGAGCCCTGCAAGCTTCCCCTACAGATCAAGAATGCATTGAGTCATCTCCAGATGGAGACAGTCCCCATAGAGGTGTGCAACACTCATCATCACCCCAAGAGGATATCAGCCATTCTTTTTCTACTAAGGAGGACTCAAAACATATTCCTAATGTCCAAGAGGGAGAGAAAACTTCCAGAAGTGCCAAACGGGAGCCCATAGCTTTTGTGCCTATCCTATGGGCATTCATACCTCCAAAAGGGAGTACCACATTCCCTTTTGGAACATTCCCTGTTATGCGAAGATATGACAAACATACAATATCTCAAGCAGAGGATGTGGTACCTGCTCTCTCCTGTCCTCGGAGAGACCCATCATTACAATATAAATTTGGGTTCCCCCTTTGTGACCATTCTGTCCTAGGAGGCCACAAATATACACATCATTTGAAAATCAATCTCAACAGGATCGCACTGCAAAAGGGGAGTTGTAGTTCTTTCCTCTTCCCTAAAGGAGGTGTCGGACCTTCTCAATCAGACCAATGTGGACTCAGACTTTCCAGTTCTCACCAAAGGGACACTGGCTTTGTGATCCCTGTTTCAGAAAGGCTCAGAATGCTTCAGGCTGAAATAGGTGGCCCCTCAAATGCTCCATCTAAGAAACTGGGCCTCACCGGTGCTTTTTATGACAAAAGAGATATCGAAAATGCTCTAGGAGGCTTACGACTTACTCCTTGCTTCTGACTTCCTCCTTCTGCCCAGGGACACACCAGAGCTTCCCAGCCTGCCAAACGGAACCTGTAAGGCAGTCCATCTCAAGAGGGTGGCCTGGGCCCTACTCTCTCTTACTCTGGCATTTTCAGTTCTTTTTTGATACAGAAGCTGCCCTCATATTTTCCCTTTCTATGCCCCTTATGAACAACATGAATTTAGAACTTTTTCTTTTCATCAACTGTCTATCAAACTTACAATTTCCACTCCTAGCTGCCTCAGATGCACATTGAAGCCTCATCTATGCCCCTGTGACTAAAAGCAGGACAAGAATCCCCTTTCTGATTAAGATTAGCTCACAATTGTATCCAGAAGAATGTGCTATATAATTTTCACCTCATGGAGAGTATTATGTGATTCTCCTGAACATTGAGGACCTAGACCTACCTACTAGATCTGATCTAGTCCATGAAAAATCCACTCCCTTGATCTAAGGTGCACCAAGTGCTTCTTATTCTGATCCTCTGACCTAATTACCCCTGTCCAAGGATCAGGACCCGGGTTCCTGAAGTCTCAGAGCTTAAGAGTAGCCAGCACGTTAATGAACCCAGGACATAGACATTAAGCTGACCAGCAAAAATGAGAAAGCCTTGCCATTTTTAGAAGTAGGCAGCAGATTTATCAGGAGAACTAGCTGGGAAATGTCTCCTAGCACACTGGAGATTGATTAAGCTGTTGCATGGCCTGCATGATTTGCGTGTTCTAGGTTCCCAGGACGTCTCAATCATGAAATATTCAGGCCTTCTCTCCTCTCCACATCGACCCTTGATCTTGTACAGATACAATAGTCTTTGGCATTTCTACTTTCCCCAACATGGTGTGAACCTTTCTGCCTCTAAAGGATGGCATCCTTTATAGATTGTTTGTGGATACATCAACATTATCACTCTGTCAATGGGTCCTCCAAGTCCTGTTTCTGACACACAAACCTCAGAATTATCCCTTCAGCACCAAGAAGACTCACACTGTCCCCCCATGCTTGAAGTGGAGCTTAAATCACTCTCAGTGGCTCAAGGAGTCATCAGGTACACTTTGTCTAAATTAGGAATTCAAAAACACTCCAGGCATTCTTCTCTGGTAAGGTTCAGACCTACAGCTTAAGAACCACAGATCTTCTAAACTACTGTATGGACCAAGGGAACTTCTGATATGCCCATTCTGAACCAGGGATCCTCAGATCATCCCCAATAGCCTAAGTGACCTTCATCTTACCTGTCTAGAACCAATGTGCTGGGGCTGGAGAGATGGCTCAGCAGTTAAAAGCACTGACTTCTCTTCCACAGGTCCTGAGTTCAATTCTCAGCAATCACTTGTTGTACCACAACCATCTGTCATGGGACCTGATGCCACCTTATGGTGTGTCTGAAGACAATGACAGTATACCCACATACATGAAATAGAACCTATGTGACTCACAACTTACACCAATAACTCAAGGGGGATTCAGATGTAACCCCCGAAATCAAATATGTTAGAAACTCCCCAGTATTGAAGGCAGCATTATCATATGAGAACCAGAAACCTCAGAATTTCGTTAATTTCCCTCAGAATTACCACTTCAGAACAAAGGTGTCACATAGGTCCTCAATAACTGAAGATGCCCTGATACATATGACATGATAAGCAAAGGACTTATCAACAGACCCCAACAACATTTTAAGAAAGCCACAAAGTTGGCTCTTTTACTATCAGCATGCAATAGCATTGATGAAGTTACAATGGGGACTCAGATGTACCCTTCTAGACCCAGGATAATTTATACCTCCAGCATAAATATCAACTCCATCACGTCAGGCCCCCTCAGATGTAAAGTATCCCATAACTTCAAGGGGGCTGACACCCAGTTGGTTTATCTTTTGAAGAGCACCTAAACCTTGCTTCCTCTAATCATAGTATCCCCTGACATTATGTGTGTGCCAAAGGGGTCAGCTGACCTTGAGTAAAACTCTTTATTCTTCCTCCTTCTGCACTGGAAGGGTCTGAGACATGCCTCTCTGATGAAGCAAGGTATAGAACTGACCTTGTGAGTGAGAAGTTTATCTCAAATATTCAGGCTCAGCTCTAGTGTGCTTCAGGCTGAATCCTTGGTACCAAGAATACACAAGAGTTTCAGTCTTTGTTCATGGTGGAATCAGGTCTACCACTCAACTAAGAGCTTCTCCCTCAGACCTTATTGGTTAGGGAATACACTTTTGACCACCAAAAACAAACAAACAAACAAAACAAACCTCACAGAACTCCAGAGTCAAGTCCCATGGCCAATGTATAAAAACCTCAGCCTGGATCCAAGGCTCTCTTTAAGCTGGTCATCAGAAAGGTAACTGTACACTACACCCACACCTGTGTGCTTTGTTGTAAGTTTAATAGGCAACAAATCCAGGGACTTTGAGCCAACTTGTCAGAAGAAACCTCAGATTGCTGTCAAATCTTCATGGAGTCCTAAGAGATAAGAATTTTTTAGAGTTCTCTGAAGATGTGGAGGCCTGGAGTGCCTGGAACAAACTCCTCTACAGAAGGTGAACAGGGCAACTCCCCTACTGTCCAACAGGGTTGAGGGACTTTCTACTTTCCAAACCTATAGTATTTTCCTTCCTGTGATGATCAAGGTCATAAAATGTACACCTTTGATGCAATGGGCAATCATAAAAATCCCTTCCGTTCAGGAACCCATGGGATATTTTACCTCTGACCAAGGAGAATTGCTCCCTCTGCTCAAAGTTCACAGAAATCAAGAGGAGGAGGCCAATCCTGGAACCTTATGCCACTTCCTTGAGTATAGTCACATGACATTGTGTGAAATCATCATTATAACTCAGTTCTGGTTGGTTGAACATAATTCTTAGGAGGCAATCATGCTGAGGATACAATCCGAAGCTTTTCATGAATCATGGTATCTATATTTGGTGCCTTGCTAATTCAGCTAAGGATATGGATACCCCAGGCTGTGAAGAACTGTCAGAAGTTGTGGCAATGCTAGGACCTCATGAGCTAAGGTAAGCAATTTAATTTTTGCTCAAAATATTATGGGGAATTTTATACTCTGATCATCTCTCCTGTTACAAGGATATCAGCAACTCCTTTCTCCCCAGGGCTACTCACTCCTTCTACCTTTACTTAAGGAGGCATCACATATTCCCACTGAAGCAAAGGGAGCCTCAGATCATACCAGTTTGTCCAAAGCAGGCTTGGACATACATTTAGGTTGAGGAATCCCACAGAGCTTGCTGATATTATGGACTGAACCTTAGATGTTTTTCCTAATGTTTCTGAGACTTTTCCTTCAGTTCAAGGTAAACTCTAGGTTCAAAAAGGTTTCAATGAAGAATCTTTGACATAGATACTCTGTCAAGGAAGAATCTTTGATTTTATCTTTGAATTAGGGAAATATAGACTCACCCTTAAATTTGACCGGGGATTAATACAAATTCTGCTGCTTATGGAGCCTACAGAAAAGCCACTGACATGAAAAACTCAAGCCAATGTTCTTTTTTATTTTTTTTCCTCAAGGAAACTTTAAATCAACTTCTCTTGACTATGCTTACCTCAGAAAATCCACTTTTATCCATAGAACCATGAGGTCTATTCCTCTAGGAGGTCCTAAAGTTTCCCTTCAGACCTGGATGGCCAGGCATGCTCAAATAAAAGAAGGGATGCCAAACACTCTGAAATGATGTCCTGGGACATGACAGTAATTATATGAACCCTAATCTAATTTTTAATTTTAAGCCTGTCACTTGAAATGGATCAATTCCATTTTGGTGCCTATGCCTGGGATGCTGCTGTACAGCTTATGGAGAACATAGAGCTAGAGTTTACCAAACAATTTGAAAGAAAACTGCTCTGATTGTTGGCAAGCAAAACTCAAAGTCTCAGAACACATGGGTATTCTGGACTATGAGGACATTTGCACTTGATAAGTTATTTTTGACATCTTCCAATTCCCAAGGTAAACTTTTGTCTGAGGGATTCTGTGACCTTCCTTCTCTTCCTTATCCACCCAACACGTTCTCTTTCTCAAAAATGTCATTCAAATATATGAAGTATATATGTGAATGTATACTTCAAAGTAGTTTTATACCTAGCTGGTCAGCCATATTTCCAAAAGTGACTCCTTCTGTAAACAATGTACCCTAGACCATTCTGGTTTGAGGTCCCATAGTCCAAGTTACAAATCAGAGCAAAGTACCTGTGCCATCTGCCTTTAGGCAAGTCAATAGAAATGTAATAACTTCATTAATTCTGCCTAGACCTGGATAGATGAACAAAGTCGAAGAAGTATACTAGCCAGCAACAGTCATTGAAAGCCTTTGGAAGAAAAAAAATATGTTGCTGCCATGTCTCTTCTGAATGAACACAAACTATGAAAATACAAACTCTGAATAAGAATTGGAAACTTATGATCATGCCTGGAAACATTCTCCACTCTATAAGGTACCAGGGACCTTTACCTTTGACAGAGGTGTATATGGCAATTTCACATTCTGCCTCAAGAGGAGTCTGCCCTCCTCTTTCAGTAGGGCCTTCGAGATTTCCTCTTTTACATGGGGCCCACATTTCCCCATGGTAACTCATTTTTTTCTCACTACACTGAATAGAATGTCAGAACTCTCCTAGGGCTAACATTGCCTTAGACCCTATTGGTCAAATGTCGCCTAAAACATGTATTATGCCTTATAAGGAATATTCCTAATCCTACCAAGTAGCTTTGAATCATTTTTCCTTAAAGGGATGTCAGACCATAAGAGACTTATACCACTCATTCTACATAAAAGAGAATCTAACATTCCCTGTCTTCCCAGTAGGAATCTGGGCCTATTGTCTACTTCAATTCACCAAGTGGATTTTAGAACTTCAGTTTCTACAAAGGGGGTCCTGGGAAATCAAAGACTATTGAAAGGGCTCTCAGAACTAGCTCCTGTGTCAAAGGGGCGTTTCATACATCTACTCTCTGTACTAGGACACTTCAGGTCCATCTGTGCAATTATTGAACCACCAGAGATTCTCTTCTGGCTGTGCCTCGCAAATACCCCTATTAACTAAGTTTGCTTTAAACATATCCATACAATACATACACGACCAATGACACCTCACATTTTCTATCCTTTTAGATCATAGGACAGAAAATAGAAATCTGAAATTGGCTCTCATATCCTGTGCCTCAAAAATGGTCATCAAAATGCACCATTCCTATCTCTTATTCACAGATGTGTGCAGCTGAACACAGCCTCGAGGAAACATCAATGCTTGCATAACTACTTATGCTGGGAGATTGTTGTGACCACTGACTGGACTCTCAAAGATGTTACACAGGGTATGCATATGGGGGAAATACTTGGAAGCTAGTGAGGCAGAGTCTGAACATTCCTCCAGTACCCAGTGAAGCCTAGAAACTTACCCTGTTGACCATGGGTGAACTGGATATTTCTGACCTGCAAAATATGACTGGGGACCTCTACTTTAGGAACTAAGACATTCACGATTTTTTCTCTGTTGAAGGTGGTCTTGGAACTTACCATTCTGAGAAGAGGTTCTCATAACTCCTATGTTCCCAGGATTCCTCTCACACTCCTTGTTTTTTGAAGTAGCCAAGAGAACTAACCTGGGTGAGGCTGAGTGAGGTTCAGTCTTTTCCTTCCCCCAAAATATGGCCTTGGATCTTGTCCATTTCTGCAAGGGAAGGGGGCATTAACCACTGTGTTTGACCAAAGGAAGGTCACACTATTCTTTATTCCTAAAATGCCATTAGATATGCTCTTTTGAATAATAATGCATGGTGCCTTGTATCCTCAAGCATTCACTTATGACTTTGAACTATATCAAATGTATATTCTCTAATTAAGTAAGATTCAAGCCTTTCCCTTTTATAAGGATGACAGGGGAAATATATTGTTTTTCTCTGGTTTGTGGTCCCAGGTCCTATATATAGAATTATTGACTGGATCCTATGTTATGCTTTGCAATCCAATTGAATTGTTGTTGCCTATATATGTACATATTAAGACAAACTGAAGGCGGCAACCTAGCCAGGGACAGACATCCAGGCTGTTTGAAAAGGCTTGGACTGTTGTCTGAACTCCTCCAGACTAAACACAGGATGTGGAACTTTTACCAACTAAGGAAGATTTGGAAGCTGAAGAGCAGTGGAGGGACTTCCTTTACTGATCAAGGTAAAAGGGACATTCATACATAACAGGATGTTGCATGGCACTTACCCCCTCTCCAAGGTTTTTCTAATGCATGCCATTGTACCAACCAGGTCTCATTATTTTCTCTTACTCCTAAGTGCCCAGTACTTCCTCTCTTCCCAAGTTACCTCAGTTCTTTGTTTTGTTTTGTTTTTCACTGAAGAGAATGTCAGACATTCCTCCTATGACTAAGCCTCCTGCAGACCTTCTCTATTTGCCCAAGATTGTCTAAAGTACTCATTTAGTAGAAATACCCTCAAACTTTCAGTTTCGTTGAAAGTGGGACTCAGTCATTTCTCTTGTGACAAAAGATGTCCCAAACCACTGCCTGCCAAATACAAAAGTGGATGCTCACAGTCATCCATTGGACAGAGCATAAGGTCCTCAATGAAGGAGCCAGAGAAATACCCAGGGACATGAAGGGGACTGAAGCCCCATAGAAGGAACATCAATATGAACTAACTAGTACCCCTCCCCCAGAGCTCCTTGGAACTATGCCACCAATCAAAGAAAACACATGGTGGAACTTGTGGCTCTAACCACAAGTGTAGCATAGGATGGCCTAGGAGGTCATCAATGGGAAGAGAGGGCCTTGGTCCTGTGAAGGCTCTATTCCCCATTATAGGCAAATGCCAGGGCCAGGAAGCAGGAGTAGGTAGGTTGGGGAGCGGGGGGAGGGAGAAGGCATAGGAGATTTTCAGAAGGCAATCTAGGAAAGTAGATAATATTTGAAATGTAATTAAAGAAAATATCTAATAAAAAAAAAGATGCCCCAGACTAAGTAAGCTTTATGCCATTCCCACTGAAAAAGGTAGAATGATGTCCACTCACATGCAGTTCATTGTAGTACAAAAGGGGGCTATAATTACCTCCTTCAACCTCAAGGAACATAGACATCTAATTGCTTGCCAAGGGTGTATGTGTCATGGAGCAATGATGACAGAGACCTCAGGTTTGGATCCTATGGCCAAGAGGGTCTCATTTATTATACCTGTAGTCATAGGAGTTTCAGATATAGCCTCTTGGGATGCCCAAGAGTATTCTTTCCAAGGGCACCTTAAACTTGACTTAAACTCATATTACCTCAGTGCCACTCTCTATTAGAAAGATTGCAAGGCAAACACAATTGCAACTTCACAGTGGGCTCTCACATGTTTCTGAGTGTAGGGCAGAGGGCAGAACATAGAAAGAAAACTAATATGCATGTGATCTTCCTAGAGTTAGGTGTCAGAAATGGTGTGTTCCTGTCTCTCAGTTATAGATAGGTACAGACAAATACAACCTCAGGTCAGACAACCACTCTCCCTGTTGGAAGAGTGTGCTGATTGTTCCTTGTATTCTTCCCAACAGTATATACAATATATGGATAATGGAAGGTGGGGAGACTAGATGGAAGCAAACTATGCACTACCATTCTGTTCTCCCTCTACCCAAGATAAACTAGATTTTTCCCTTTTGCACAATGTGGTGACTTGATCCTGCTACTTGGTTAATCATGGCCTGAAACTAACTAACTTACTTTCTCTCTCTCTCTCTCTCTCTCTCTCTCT
>OFHM01000867.1_pt1 | contig 22601 bp, 25 predicted proteins | sample 1521311 | NCBI WGS metagenome assembly OFHM01 (sample SAMEA3504083, study PRJEB24116) | mouse gut metagenome | biome: mouse gut; feature: mouse-associated habitat; material: faeces | place: Denmark | collected 2011 | reverse complement strand
TTGGGTGGCGCCAGCCAGTCCCATTCCTGACGAAATGGGATTGGCATCTTATTACAAGGAAGTGGAGGACATCTCCGACTATATCGCCCAGAACTATAAAGTCGAGGACGGATATTATGAATCGGTTATCCGGTGGCTGGCGGAGCAGCAGGAAAAAGGCGGAGGAGCAGACGCAGAGACGACCGTTCGACAGCATTACCGTCTGGAGAGGATACTGGCTGGAAAGAGGGAAAGGAAACCCAATGTGCTGATGGCCTGCTATGCGTTAAGGACGGGTGGCGGCGAGCTCTACCCCATTCATCTGGCCAATGAATTGTGCAGGAAGGGACTCGCCGTCACGCTAATCAACTTTGGCATCGAGGAAGAGGAGGAAGGCATCCGCCAACTCATTGATGCGGATGTCCCTGTCGTGACCATAAAGAGCAGGGACTATTTAGGACAGATTATAACCCGGCTTGGAGGAGAGGTCATCCATTCCCATTGCGCCAGCGTAGACGAGGTCATCGCGCAGTGGAGAAAGCACAATCATCGATTAGGTTGCCATGTCATAACCCTGCATGGTATGTATGAAGCGATGGAGGAAGAAGACTGTAGCCGAGTAATCGCAGACACCTGGGAGAACGGTGCGAGTTATGTTTATATTGCGGCCAAGAACCTGGAGTGTTTCCGGCACCACGGCTGTGATACCAATGGGGGAAGATTCACCAGAATCCCTAACGGCTTGCCAGCTATAGCTTTCACGCCCGTACGGCGGGATGCCTTGGGGATTCCCGAGCATGCTTTTGTCCTTGTGATTGCTAGCAGGGGAATACCTGAAAAGGGCTGGAAGGAAGCGGTCGCAGCGGTTATGGCCGCTGACAGGCGCTGTAGCAGAGCGGTACATCTGGTAATTGTGGGAGATGGCGAGGTTCGTGCAGAGTTGGAGAAGGATGCCCCTTCCAATGTACACTTCGTGGGGTTCCGCCCTAATGTCAGGGATTACTTCGCTATGGCCGATGCAGGGCTAATGCCCACGTACTTCAAAGGGGAGAGTTATCCTTTGGCTACTATCGAATGCCTGATGACAGGAACCCCGGTGATTGCCACGGACATGGCGGAGATTAGGAACCAGCTTAAGGATGAGAGCGGCGATTTGGCTGGCATTCTGCTGCCGCTTCATGCTGGTAGGGTGGACGAGGAGGATATCTGTACTGCTATCCTGGAACTGGCGGACGACCATGACCGATATATGCACTTGAAGAGGAGAACCGCTAGTGCGTGCCGGAAGTTCGACATGACAGTCATAGCGGACAAGCATATATGCCTTTACCAGAAGATGATGACGCAGCCTTGACGGATGCCACCTCGGGAGAGGCTGGGCTGCTGACCGACTGGTAGCCCCACTCGCTAAATGATGCTTCTTACCTACAGGGGCATAGGGTGTAATCGGGTGAGTAATAGGGATATATTCAAATTAAGAAGAAAGGGCAATCTCTTTGGGAGAATAACATGGAGCAAAAAGGATTGAACTACTTTGCTATATATGTGAAATTGCTGGCAGTGCTTATGCTCTTGCTGCTTGTTTTTTATTGGGCGGCTGGAGAGCAGCTGTTCTATAGAGAATCCGCGGGCAGCCGTGAAGACAGCTATGGTAACTGCATTACGGGAGAGCTGACGGAAGGGATATGGATTGACCAGTATTTTGATGTGCAGACGGACAAGATAGAGTCCGTTGGTGTCCTTCTGACCTCTAACGGTAAAGAAATTCGTTCTGATGTACGCATTACGCTGACCGACATGGCCACTGGCATGGAATTGACGGGCAGGGTAATCCACGCTGATGCCATAGCAGTAAATGAATACCATTATCTGGAATTTGAGAAAGGGGCCACAGGGCTGCGGGGGCATAGACTCAAGCTGTCCATCTGCTCTGAGGATGGGGAAGCAGGATATTCGGCAGTGGCTGTATATGACAACTCCACCTTTACAGAGGGTAACGAGTTTTTTATTAATGGCGCTGTAGTAGAGGGTACCTTGAGCTACAGCATCCACGGAATGGACGATGTCTGGACAGGACATGCCTATCCATTCCTGGCAATGGGACTGGTTCTACTTTTTTCAGTGGTATATTGGTTCTGTGCGCACCGATTCAGGGTTGGAAAGCGGGAACCTATATTTATGACATTCTTTCTTTTGAGAAGATATGAGTTCCTGATTAAGCAGATTGTAAGACGGGATTTCAAGGTAAAGTACAAGCGGTCCGTACTGGGCATGCTCTGGAGCCTTCTGAATCCGCTCCTTACAATGGTAGTGCAGTATGTGGTCTTTTCAAAACTATTTCGGGCGAATATCGAGAACTATCCTGTCTATCTGCTGTCAGGAACTGTTGTATTCAGTTTCTTTACAGAATCGGCAGGATTGGCGCTTACATCTATCATAGCGAACGCCGCGCTTATTACCAAGGTATACGTACCGAAGTATATCTATCCGGTAACAAAAGTGCTTTCGTCATTGATTAACCTACTTCTTTCTATGGTGCCGCTGTTCTTCATGATGATGTTTACTGGGGAGAAGGTAACAAAAGCGTTCCTGCTGCTCCCGCTGATTCTATTGTGCGTCCTAGTATTCACAATTGGAATCGGCATGCTGTTGTCTGCGCTGATGGTCTTCTTCAGGGATATGCAGTTCTTATGGAACATTATCAGCATGTTGTGGGCATATCTTACCCCGCTGTTCTACCCGGAAAATATCATTCCCGAACAGTACAAATTTCTGCATACCTTTAACCCTATGTACTATTACGTGAAGGCATTCCGGACAATCGTGATGGACGGCATCTCGCCGGAACCAAAGATGTATGCACTGTGCGCACTGATGGCATTCCTGTCGCTGGCTGTCGGCGCGACTGTGTTCAAGAAGACGCAGGATAGATTTGCCTTGAATATATGATGGGGTGGCGAAATGGGTAATGAAGTGGTTAGAGTCGAAAACGTGTCCATGAGATTTCGGCTGGATCAGAACAGGGTGCAGTCCTTGAAGGAGTTCATAGTAAAAAGGCTTTCCCGCCAGATGAAGTACAAAGAATTCTGGGCGCTGAGGGATGTAAGCTTTTCCGTAGAAAGAGGAGACGTAATCGGAATCATCGGACGCAATGGTGCTGGAAAGAGCACCATACTGAAATGCATAGCAGGAATCTATAAGCCTACCAGCGGAAAGATTACGGTCAAGGGCAATATCGTCCCCATGCTGGAACTGGGCTCAGGCTTTGATATGGAGATGACGGGGCAGGAGAACATCTTCCTGAACGGGGCGATTCTAGGGTACTCGGAGGAATTCCTGAAAGAGAAGCATGATGAGATAGTGGCATTCTCCGAACTTGGTGACTTCATATATGAACCTATCAGAACCTACTCTTCCGGCATGCTGATGCGGCTGGCCTTTTCCGTTGCGACAGTGGTGAACCCGGAGATTCTGATAGTGGACGAAATCCTTTCGGTGGGTGATTCAAAATTCCAGAATAAGAGCCGAGCCCGGATGAATGAGCTGATGGGGGGCGGTACGACAGTATTTTTTGTCTCCCATGATATCCGGCAGATAAAGGAAATGTGCAACAAGGTGGTATGGCTGAACCATGGAGAACTGAAAATGTTCGGTTCTGTCAACGAAGTGTGCAGCGCTTATGAAGCGTGGATTGATTGATATGCCCGCCGAGGCGGGCGAAAGGGGTTGAAAATGAAATTTGGATGTTTGTTCTATGCAGATTCTGAAAACATAGGAGATGATATCCAAACATATGCCCAGAGGAGGTTTCTGCCAAGGGTGGATTATTGGATTGATCGTGAATCATTGCATATTTTTTACCCTGATGAAGCGTATAAAGTGGCTTTGATTATGAATGCTTGGTTTATGTATACGCCGCAAAATTGGCCTCCGTCACCTTATATTTATCCTTTGTTTATTTCTACGCATTTTTCAAAATATCATATTCAATGGATTAAGTCAAAAGAAGAAAAATATTCTTTGGCGCAGAGATATTTGCAGGAAAATGGACCGGTTGGATGCCGTGATGCCTCTACATTACAGATGCTGCAGAAAATAGGGATTGGCGCATATTTTTCTGGCTGCCTTACATTGACATTACAGCCATTTCCCGATGTAAAAAAGCAGGACTATATTTGTCTGGTAGATGTGCCGCCAGAGGCTGTGGAGTATGTAAAGAAAAAGGGATATAAGGTGCGAATAATGTCTCACGATAACAGTGCCCTTAAAAAAATGTCTCCGCAAGAACGGCTTGAGCAGGCGGAAAGTTACCTGAAAGTTTACCAGGGTGCCCGCTGTGTTTTGACAAGCCGCTTGCATTGTGCACTTCCTTGTACCGGATTAGGGACACCGGTATTGGTGCTATATGCTCCAGAATATGACGAGCGGTTCAGCAGCCTAAAAAGATTTCTGCATACGACAGACATAGAGAGTTTTCTGGGCGGTTCCTGGGATGTTTTTTTAGAAGCTCCATATTGCTGTTCGGGAGATTATTTACCATATGCAAATCGCCTGATCAAGACATGTGAAGATTTTGTGAATCGTGTTTCGCAGGAAACAAAGAAAGCAAGTGTTGGTTACAGGAGTTACTGGGAGGCAGCGGTATTCCAGGGTACGATAAGGAAAGAGACCTATATTGCTGAAAATAATAGGCTATATGAAAGGATAGAAGAGACAAAAGCTGTCAACGAGGATCTGCAGAAAATAAATCATGATATCCAGAGGATGAATGATAATCTACAAAATTCGGTCAGAGAACTACAGTTATATAATACAAATCAGGCTAAAGCAATCGGAGAACTGGAAACAATGAATGGGGAATTAAGGCAGTATAGTCTGGATCAGGAACGTGTAAATACAGAGCTAAATGCGCAGGCCACGGAATTGAAAACAATGAACGAGGAATTAAGGCAGTACGGTTTAGACCAGGAGCATATGAATATAGAGCTAAATGCACAGGTCGCTGAATTAAAAAAACAGTTATCTAATTTGTCGAATTTATCGGAAAAAGAGAGAAGATTAATACAATTTTTAAGAAAAAGAAGGAAGCAATATTAAACATACAATAAGAAAAGTGTTGGGAGAGATAGTATGAAAATCTGGTATATTACGAGTGAATTTCCGCCGTCCTATGGAGGCGGAGTAGGGATGTACGTGGATATAATCAGCCGCCTGATGTCCGAGGCCGGACATCAAGTCGTAGTGTTCGTAAGGGATGAGCAGGACAAAGAGGAGCGCGTTAATAAGAACCTTTCTTATGTCCGGTTCGAGGCAAACGGAAATAAAAGCAAGGCCTATCAGAGAATGGGGTATTGGACAGCATTATCGTATCAATACTATGAAGTCGTCCGGGAATATGCAGGGAGAAACGGGGAGCCGGATATTATTGAGGCGCAGGATTATAACGCATTGGCATATTACATTATCCAGTATCGGTTGCTGGAACAGGATTTCCTAAGAGGTACACGAATCGTCGTCCATTTGCACACACCGACCTATGAACTGGCAAGGATTAACAGGGAGGCGGAGTATGCGTTCCCGATTTATTGGATTGGCCGGATGGAAAAATTCTGTATTGAGAGCGCAGACGCGCTTGTGACCCAAAGCGAATTTTTGAAAGAGAACATCCTGCGCACTTTTCCAGAAAAAGAGATTACAGTAATTCGTCTGCCTTATGAATATAAAGAAGAAGCCGTTCGCTATGAATGCGGTGACTATCTGCTCTATACAGGACGGCTGGAATACAGAAAAGGAATCATGCAGTTCATCAACCAAATGGTGCCATTATGGGAACGGGGGAACAGGACTAAATTGGTTGCCCTGGGAGGGGATACTTATTTCTCTCCGAAAGACAGGAATCTCGGTGAGATTCTAAAGGAAAAGAACCAAAAATGGATTGAGGAGGGGCTTCTGGAATTTAAGAATACCGTGCCTCCGGATGAATTTAACCGAATCGTAGCGAGGGCGAGGGGAATCGTAATCCCTTCTATTTATGAGAACTTTCCTTATACCTGCGTGATATCCATGTGGCAGGGCTGCCCGATGCTCGTATCGAAGCAGGGCGGTCAGGGCGAGATGGTAGGGGACGATGGTAAAAGGGGCCTGGTATTCGACTGGGATATAGAAGGAGACTGCACAAAGAAAATAGAGGACTTTCTGGCCTTGACGGAGCCGCAGCTAAGGGAGTTGGGAAAACAGGGACAGAGCTATATCAGAGAGCTTTGCGCGGCGGACCGGAACGTGAGGGCAAGGGAAGCCTTTTTGGCGCAGGTAAAAGAACAGCCGCTCCGAAAGGCGTTTCCAGTGCTAAATGCAAGGAAGGCGAGTAAATTGCCAACAGATGTAGAGAAAGGGGAAAAAGGCCTCCTTTCGGTAATCATCTGCTATTATAATCTGGGCGATACGATTATGGAAACCATGGAGAGCTTGGCCCAGATTGATTATGAGAGATATGAGACGATTATTGTAAACGATGGGAGCACGGACAGGAAGAGCCTGGACAGGTTGGAGGAGATTCGGGAGAAGTATCCAAGGGTAAGGATTGAGAGCATTCCAAATGGAGGCCTGGCGAACGCCCGGAATGTAGGGAGCCTTTTGGCTAGGGGGGAGTATATCAGTTTCTTGGATGCAGATGACATGATAGAAGAAGGGTATTACAGAAGATGCATCGACGTGCTGGAACGATATGAGAATGTAAGCTTTGTATACAGCTGGCTACAGTATTTTGAGGGAAGCGACGGCGTATGGACGACATTCAATACGGAGCTACCTTATATGCTTTTGGGGAATATGCTGGCAGCTTTCGCGGTAGTAAGAAAAGCGGACTTTGTAGGTTTTGGCCTGAACCGCAGGGAGATGGAATATGGGATGGAGGACTATGACGGATGGCTGAGCATGGTGCAGAACGGAAGGAATGGGGTCTGCATCCCGGAGCCTTTATGCTATTACCGCGTGCGGAAAGAGAGCATGACAAGAGTCATGTCGAATACGGCCAGGATGTATCTGTATAAGACGCTGGAAGAGAGGCATAAGGATCTGTACGAGGAATATGGAGGAGAAATATATAACCTGGTGAATGCAAATGGGCCGGGATACTTATGGGGAAATCAGACCTGGGTACAGCCTCGGTTCGGCCATATAATCGAAGCTGCGCCTAAAGTGGAATTACCCGTGAGTTCTGATGAGGGAAAAGTGGAATTGATTCCAGACACTACATACGAGCAGCTGAAATGGGAGAATGATATCCTAAAATCAGAGCTGGAGGTCATCCGCGCCACAAAATTCTACAAGCTGCATTTGATTTATGGAAAGATACTGGATGCATTGCCTATTATCAATAAAGCGAGAAACCGTAAGAGATAGTAAGGAAAGGGAAAATATCAGGATGCAATGTTTAATTTTAGGTGGAGCTGGATTCTTAGGATCCCATCTGGCAAATCGGCTTTTGAGAGAACAGAATAACATAATTACGGTTTTCGACCGTGAACAGGCTGATTTTTCTAATATAAAAACAGTCCACAATAATCTGCGCATGGTCACTGGTAATTTTTGTGCGGATTATGATTTTAGGGAATTATTAGAGAATCAGGAAATCGTTTATCATTTGGTCAGCACTACGGTTCCCTCTACGTCCAATATAAAATTAGCAGAGGAGATTCAGGACAATGTCATACCTACAATAAAGCTATTGCAAGCGTGTGTGGAACAGAGGGTCAAGAAAATTGTTTTTTTATCTTCTGGAGGGACTGTATACGGAGCAGGTAAAGCTGCCCCGTTAAAAGAAGACGATGAACAGATGCCGATTTGCTCCTACGGCATTCAAAAGCTTACTATAGAAAGGTATCTACACTTATATTTTCATTTATATGGACTGGACTATCGAATCGTGCGATTGGCAAATCCTTTCGGGCCGTTTCAGAATCCCCACGGAAAAGTTGGGGCTGTTACAACATTCTTATGGAAAATCATGCATGATGAGGATATCACGATTTTCGGAGATGGGAGCGTCATTCGAGATTATATCTATGTGGATGATGCGATAGACGGAATCATGGAAATCATAAATCAAAAAAGCGACAAAAAGGTCTTCAATCTAGGAAGCGGCAAGGGATATAGCCTTAGAGAAATAACAGATACAGCGGAAGCGGTTCTGCAGAAAAAGGCTTCCATAAGGTATGAGTCGAAAAGAGAAATGGACGTGCCATATAATGTGTTGGATATACAACGGTATGTTGAGGTGACTGGAAAAAAGCCAGAAGTGACTTTGTTTGAGGGGATGAAAAAGCTGGCAGCCTTCTACGAAAAAATGGAAAGATGAAAAAGCAGGTGCCTTAAATGAAGATATGGTATATAACGAGTGAATTCCCGCCGTCCTACGGAGGCGGAATAGGGATGTATGTAGATATAATCAGTCGTCTGATGTCCGACGCAGGGCATCAGGTGGCTGTGTTCGCATGGGACGCACAGGACAAAGAAGAACATGTCAATGAGAACCTTACCTACATTCGATTTGAGGCAAGCAGAAATAAGAGTAAGGCATATGAAAGGATGGGATATTGGACCGCACTATCCTACCAATACTACGAGGTCGTCCGGGATTATGCCAGAAGAAACGGGGAGCCTGATATTATAGAGTCGCAAGACTATAATGGGCTGGCATACTATATTCTGCAATATAAGCTACTGGAAGCTGATTTTTTAAGAAGTACACGGATTATAGTCCATTTGCATACGCCCATGTACGAATTGGCAAGAATCAACAGGGAGGCGGAATATGCGTTTCCCACCTACTGGCTCGGCCGGATGGAGAAGTTCTGCATAGAGGGAGCGGATGCGCTTGTGACCCAGAGCGATTTTCTGAAGAAGAACATCCAACGTGAGTTCCCGGATAAGGAAATCACGGTAATCCGTCTGCCCTATGAATATAAAGGACTGGAAGTTCAGTATGAGTGCGGTGATTATCTGCTTTATACAGGCAGAATGGAATACCGGAAAGGAATTCTGCAGTTCATAGAACAGATGGTGCCTTTGTGGGAACAGGGAAACAAGACGAAGCTGGTGGTCTTGGGGGGAGATACCTATTTTGCGCCCAAGGACAAGAACCTCGGAGACGTCATTCAGGAGAAAAACAGGCGGTGGATAGAAGCCGGGATGCTGGAGTTTAAAGAGACCGTACCGCCGGAAGAATTTAATCGAATCGTAGCAAAAGCCAGGGGAATCGTAATCCCTTCGATTTATGAAAACTTTCCTTATACCTGTGTAATATCCATGTGGCAGGGTTGCCCCATGCTTGTATCAAAGCAGGGCGGCCAAGGGGAGATGGTAGGTGACGATGGAAAAAGGGGCCTGGTATTCGACTGGGAGATAGAGGGAGACTGTACAAGAAAGATAGAGAAGTTCCTGGCCCTGACGGAACCGCAGCTAAGGGAGATGGGAAGGCAGGGGCAGAGCCATATCAGGGAGCTGTGTGCGGCGGATCGAAATGTGAGGGCAAGAGAAGCCTTTTTGGCGAGGGTAAAAGAACAGCCACCCCGAAAGTCCTTTCCGGTGCTGAACGCGAGGAAGGTGACAGAAATGTCGGCAGATGCAGAGAAGGGGGAAAGGGGTCTCCTTTCCGTAATCATTTGCTATTACAACCTGGGCGATACAATCATGGAAACCATGGAGAGCCTTGCGCAGATAGATTATGAGAGATATGAGACGATTATTGTAAACGATGGGAGCACAGACAGAAAGAGCCTGGACAGGCTGGAGGAGATTCAGGAAAAGTATCCGAAAGTGCGAATTGAGAGTATTCCAAACGGGGGACTGGCGAACGCCCGGAACGTGGGGAGCCATTTGGCTAAGGGAGAGTATATCAGCTTCCTGGACGCGGACGACATGGTAGAAGCAAGCTACTATAGAAGATGCATCGAGGTGTTGGAGCGGTACGAGGATGTAAGCTTTGTATATAGCTGGCTACAGTATTTTGAGGGAACCGATGGTGTCTGGACCACATTCAATACAGAGCTGCCCTATATGCTTTTGGGGAATATGCTGGCGGCGTTTGCTGTAGTGAGGAAAGCGGAATTTGTAAGCTTTGGGCAGAACCGAAGGACGATGGAATACGGGATGGAGGACTATGACGGGTGGCTGGGCATGGTACAGAACGGAAGGAATGGGGTCTGCATCCCGGAGCCTTTGTGCTATTACCGTGTGCGGAAAGAAAGCATGATGCGGGTCATGTCAAATGGGGCCAGGATGTATCTGCAAAAGACTCTGGAGGAGAATCATAAGGAGCTGTATGAAGAGTATGCGGGGGAGATATATAATCTGATGAACGCGAATGGGCCGGGATATCTCTGGTCGGATCAGACGCGGCCGAATGAGTTTTGCAAGACACATGCAAACAGAGAGGATCAATCTGCACAGATGAAAAATGAACTTATGAGAATTGCAGGGTCTAGAAAAGGAAAGAAGTTGATAAACCTGTTCTTTAAGCTACGTTTGGATAGGTTGTTTTAAGCTGTAATGCTTTTTGTTAGGTATGCTATCGCAAAATCCAGTTTTGTGAAATCATTGATTTTATGGCACTTTAGAGCCTATGGCATACCTAACTTAAATTCGTCACAATTTTATAGCATACCATAGTCTGTTGCAAAAAGGATATGCCAGTCAATGTGGCTTTCTGGCAGTTCTGGAGGTTACTTTTTACGGGGGGAAGGCACGATAACAGGGGGGTTTTATGAGCCTCTCTTCCCGCCTTTCATGCGTGCAGTGCTGTTTTAGAAGGTTCTATATTTTCTTGTTTTGGCTTGACCGTCCTTGGTCTTTTGGAGATACTGATAAAGATTGTTCTTATCATCTGTCGCGAAATGGTTGATTACGTTCAGGCATTCGCAGAAATATTCCAGATGTTGGAAGCTCTTCAGCGAGACTGCCTGGTTTATCTTCCCCTTCAGTATCCGAGCCTTCCGTTCGCAGAGGTTGTTGTCGGGCTCCACAAGGGGGTTGGAGTTGTACCCGTCCCTGTAATAGTCCGATGGGGGTACCCCATATTTCTTTGCCGCTGTCTGCACGAGGGAATCGTACCGCTCCTCGAAACCGGCGATTTTTTCTGCTATTCCTTCCGCCGGGGCTATGTTGTTCTTGTGTATCAGCTCTAGCATCTGTCCGTTTCAGGTGAGGCTCTTTTCATTCTCTATGCTGTCCTTCGGATAGCGTTCTATATGCCCCATGCACTTTTGATGGTCGGAGCCATAGCTGTAGAAGCACGTCTCGTGATTGCGAATCGGGATTCCGCTGAAGGTCTGAAGGTCTCCACAGGCGTATCCTTGATTCCGGCATGCCCTTTGCGCTCCCTTATAAAATACATGGTCGCCGCACCATTGCTGCGTATAACTACATTGTTGTTCCCGTTGACCCTTGCCACTGTACCATCCACATGCATCACCGCGCGTCGAGGAGCGCATCATGGCCCCGTCATAATTCACGTCGTCCCTGACTCCGCATGGGAATGCAGAATGTACGTTCCGTCCCTTCTTTCTGTCATAGAACTCCGCAGTGCGGTATTCGGTGACGAACGGGACAATGGAGATTCCTATCGCCTGTCTGGAGATGATGTTCCTGGTGGGACATATCTTGAACTGTCCTGAAACTTTTCTTCCGTCGCGATCTCTATGACCTGGTCCGGTTCCAAAGGCCTGCGGGGATGGTGGGGATGCCCTGTCTATGTTCCTGGCTTCTTCCCGGTCTTCTCACTGTTGTTCGCGATTTTCCAGTGGTCGATGCATTTATGATGAAGGCAGGGAGGGATTCTTATAATTATGGTTCACCTGTGCCGTGAGCTTTGCGATGAGGCCTTGCGCCTCCTCCAGCTTCACCGCAGCCTCATAATAATCGGAAAGCGCCTTCTTCCTTTTTTCATCCAGCTCGCAGTTCCGGTTCTTCAGGCTCGCCACCATATCCAGAAGTTCCGCGATAGTCTTTTTCAGTATTTCTATTTCTTTTTCATATTCTTTCCGTACATCCTCCAGCACCTCCATCCACTGCTTCATAATCTTCTTCTGCAAAAAGAACCAGCGCCTGGTTCTGCTTCTCGCTCGGGAGCTTCTGGTCCTTGAACTATTCCTTGCACACATCCAGCTGTTCCTCCAGAATCCGGATGTACCGGTCCTGTTCCCGGATGAGTCTTGCTTCAGGACTCTCATGTTTCATTTCCTATCCCTCCATGGGTCTACTATAGCAGAAAATGGGATACAGGTGCAACTGGTACCTGTATATCAAAAGAGGTTGTATCGAAGTTAGGGCTTATCCCGATAGGAAAAGTCCAGGTACATACTCCTTCTGGGATAGGGACAATGAGCCAGTACATCATAGATTTGATTATGAACAATGAGGTGATATTCCACAATTGGGTAGTAATGGACTCTGAAATCGGAAAGCAGGGGATAGACGTACTGATTGGTATGGATATCATCTCCAAAGGCGATTTCGCCATATCCAATTACGAGGGCAGGACCCAGTTCTCTTTTCGGATTCCATCACAGGAACATATAGAATATAAAAGAAATCCATGACGCTAAAAAGCGGCCATCTATGAGATGGCCGCTTTTATACACAGATAAATGATTTTAATGATCAAAAACCTCTTGAAATTTCCCCCAACAAAGGTTATAATACCAATATTAGATGACAGCCCTACAGTCTATCGGGAAGGAGGAATGAAGCACATATCCAAATCCTGTAAAAAAGTGATATTGTAGCCACCGTCAGTATTATATAATATTTATCTGACCCACAATATCATCACATACACAGGAGGAAAAAGGAATGACTGCTTTAGCGGAACTGATTGAGGAATATCTGCAGCACTGCCAGGTGCGCAAGGAGCTGGATCCGAAGACGATTCGGGCATACCGGGCGGATTTGCGGGATTTCAGGCTGTACACAGAGAGCCGGAACGGGGACTTCCAGAGCAAGGAGGCCGTGGGGAGCTATGTGGACTCCCTGCACTGTGAAAAGGCGCCACGTACCATAAAAAGGAAGATTGCCAGCATACGCGCTTTTTACCACTATCTGATCTACGCGGAGGAGATAGCGGAGAACCCTTTGTACCGCCTCGACCTGAGCTTCAAGCTGCCCCGGAGGCTGCCCCGCTATATACCGAACCATGTCATGAACACCTTCTACCAGGAGCTGTACTCACAGAAAAAAAGGGCGGACACGCCGTACCAGATGAAGTGCGCCGTCCGCGACATCGCCGTGATAGAGCTTCTCTTCGCAACGGGGCTGCGGATATCGGAATTGTGCGGCCTGAAGCGGGAGGCTGTGAACCTCTGTGAAGGGGAGGTCCGCATCCACGGAAAAGGGGACAAAGAGCGTATCCTGCAGCTCACGGAGAAGATTACCATCGATTCGCTGAGGGAGTATGAGACCCTTTTCAAAGCACAGATCAGGGAAAGCGAGCATTTCTTTCTGAACAAATACGGACATCCGCTGTCCGACCAGTCGGTTCGGGACATGATCAAACGTCTGACCTGCGCCGCCTCTATTTCCATGCATATCACGCCTCACATGTTCCGCCACTCCTTCGCCACATACCTGGTGAATCAGGACGTGGACATCCGCTGTATCCAGGAAATGCTGGGCCACAGTTCCATCCGTACCACGGAGATCTACACCCACGTGGATATGGCCAAGCAGAGGAACGTGCTTCAGACGAAAAATCCCAGAAAACTTCTAGATATGGAAAATTCATTGCCTTTTGGGGAATGATATGTTATGATATGGCAGTATACACAAATCAGTTCAGCCATACGGAAAGAGGACAGACAGTATGTTAAATGATAAATCAATTCTGATTACGGGCGGAACGGGAAGCTTCGGCAAGGCGTTTACGAAATATGTCCTGGAGCACTACAGCCCGAAGAGGATCGTCATCTATTCCCGGGATGAATTCAAACAGTATATCATGCAGAACGAGTTCAAGGAGCATGCCTCGAAGCTGCGGTTCTTTATCGGCGACGTGCGGGACAGGGAGAGGCTCCTGCGGGCTTTCAAAGGGGTGGATTATGTGGTGCACGCGGCAGCCCTCAAGCAGGTGCCCGCCTGTGAGTACAACCCCGCGGAGGCCATCAAGACCAACGTGGGCGGCGCCCAGAACGTCATCGACGCGGCGCTGGACAGCGGCGTGAAGAAGGTGGTGGCCCTGTCCACGGACAAGGCGGTGAACCCTGTCAATCTCTACGGGGGGACCAAGCTGGTGTCGGACAAGCTGTTCATAGCGGCCAACGCCTATGCCGGGAGCCAGGACATCTGCTTTTCCGTGGTGCGCTACGGCAATGTGGCGGGGAGCAGGGGATCCGTCATCCCGCTCTTCCATGACATCATCCAGAACGGCGGGACGCGTCTGCCCATCACGGATTACCGCATGACCCGTTTCTGGATCAGCCTCCGTCAGGGCGTGGAGCTGGTCATAAAGGCCTTTGAGGAGGCCAAAGGGGGGGAGACCTTCATTTCGAAGATTCCTTCCTTCAAAGTGACGGATCTGGCGCAGGCCATGCTGCCCGGATGCGAGATGCCTGAGGTGGGCATCCGCGAAGGGGAGAAGCTGCATGAGGTCATGGTGGCTGCGGAAGATTCCATGCATACCTATGAGTATGACAGACATTTCATCGTATACCCTCAGATAGTCTGGGATGAGAGGCGCCGGGTAGTTCCTACGGGCAGAAAGGTGCCGGAAGGTTTTTCCTATAGCTCAGGTAAAAATACAGAGTGGCTTAGCGTAGAGGACATCCGAAAGCTTTTGGAAACAGTACGATTTGAGTGACAGGTTGTGATTCAAAGGCGGCAGATGACCGCCTTTTTCTTATTCTGTGCTTTTTCAGGACGAGAATCGATAAAAGATTATGTTTCCTGGCAAACTTTTGCGTAAATAGGACCCATATGAGTCCCATTGCTTCCCGGTTAAGGGGTAAAATAAAAGAAAAAATGGACCAGAAATGGTGCAGAGCAGAGCAGAGGTGCGGTTTTGATACAGAAGATAAAACAGGACAAAAACGGAAACATAGGGAAGAATATCAGAGAAATCAGGCTTGCAAGGGGGATAGGGCAGACGGAGCTGGTCCGTATGCTGGATCTGCAGGGAATTGCCATTACGAGGGAGTGCCTCGTGAAAATCGAACGCGGCTTGCAGCACGTACATGTGCAGCAGCTGAAAGGGATAAAGAACGAGCTGGGGACAAGCTATGAGGAATTGCTCAAATAGGCCGTATATGGACGCAAATCGTGACCGCGGGCGGTAGGGGCAGGCCCGGACTCCGCCCCGGCAAGGGGACGATTGCGCGTTTATGGCAGATGGAGCATGCTCAGGCTTGGGAGAAAATGTTGACGGCTTTGTCTTTATGCAGGGCCGTCAATTTTGTTTTCCTGAAATTTCCAATTAAAATTCGACATTTATTGACTTTTTTTATATTTGGGATTGACAAAAGGGGGATAGTGATGCACAATGATTACGTAAGTGTAATAAAATATACTAAGGAGGTAGAGATTTGGCTAGATTACTGAAGAGGCTGTCCGACAACAGAAAAAGGAGCGTGCGCGTGATGATGGCGCAAAAGGACGCGGAGATCTCAAAGCTGAAGGAGAGGCTGAGCGAGCTGTACATCGAGAACGATGAGCTGGGCCGGGAGAACCGGAAGCTGAGCATCCGGAATTCGGAGCTGGATGTTGCTTACAACAGCCTGAAGCAGATCCTCCGCAACCGCGGCGTCTGCACGCCCTGATGTTCGCCCGGCTGCGGGGGTGGCAGCCGGAGGAGGCGCTTGCGTGTCCCGGGATGCGCAGGCGCCAAAAAATGTGCAAAACTTCGAAAGAATGTTTTGACAAGACTATTCGAATGTAGTAACATGGAAGTGTACAGGAAAAGGAGGTGAATCAATCTTGAAGGTCAATCACAAAATAACTGGAGCAGAGCGCGAGGTCATGGAAGTGCTGTGGCAGCGCACCGAGCCGATGCAGACCAGGGAGCTCCTGGAGGAGATGAAGGAGAGAGGGAAGAAGTGGAAGAGGCAGACTCTGAACACGCTCCTGTTCCGCCTGGAGGAGAAGGGCATCGTGAGCCGCAAGCGCGCCTATGTGGAGGCGGCGCTGTCCCAGGAAGAGCTGCTACAGGTACAGACGCAGGAGCTGCTGGACGATTTCTATGGCGGAGAGTACGGGAACTTCTTTGCCGCCCTTACGGGGAACAAGGAGATCGACAGCGAGAGCAAGCGTCTGCTGGACGGCTTGATGAAGAAGCTGAAGAAGTAGCATGGGCGGACGGCAGGACGCTGTGCCGCCGGCCGACATGCATGCCTGCGATAGCCGGATGGCCATGCCCCGTTCCGGGCATTCGGCAAGTATCGCGGCAGGACGGCGCGACCTGATCTTGCGGTGGCGCTGTCGTAACTTATAGGATGCCATCGCCTGCTGGCCTCATAGCGGAAGAGGGCGGAAACGCCGGTGCGGCATATGCCGGGCATCGGCAGCCCCCGGGTCGATGGACGACAGGGGGTGTAACTTGGAAACGGCTGTCTGACAGGCCGAAAGTGCGGTCGGGCAGCGGGCAGGAACACGTAGGATTGTGAGCGGATAGCAGAAAGGGTAAAATGCTATGAAGGTACAGAAGATGAAAAAGATGAAGAGAACGATGGTGGCAGGTCTGGTTGCGTTTATGATGCTGGCGGAGTCCGTGACGGCATTCGCCGCGGAGCCCCATGATGCGGGCTGCGGGTGCGGAGAGGAGCATGGCGCGGTTATTTTGTATGATGAGCAGTTTGTGGATGAGGACGGGAATATTACGCCGGTGAGTGGGATTAGCGCGCAGACGATTTGCCTGGGACATAGGATTGTGAAAGGGTATTTTCAGACGCATGTAGATGATGGTAAAGGTGGATGTGTTGTTAAGACATATCACAGTACACAGTGTGTTTATTGTTATACTATTTGGATGGGGGATTTGTACGCTGTTACTGAATATGTCAAATGCCCACATGATAACATAAAAAAGTAAGCAAATAAAGGTATAGAAAAGGAAGGAGCTATCAGGGAATAAATGATTTGGGATGAACTCTCTGATGTCGATATATGAGGTAGAAAAGAGACTAGAAATTGGCGGCTTGGCGTATTGGCAGGCCGCTAATTCAGTTAGAATACAGAAAGATAAGAGAAGGCGAAGATGGGATATCTATTGTTGATGATGTCTGCTGGGAGTGCTCTGTATACAGGCTATCTGTTATGGGCAAGGCTATTTAGGAAATCGATTACTCAATGCATGAAATATAGGGCTTTGACGATTGTGATGCTTGCTTATGTGGTGCCATGGGCATGGATTGGGGGAACATATAGGCGCATTATGAGTTTCTTTTTCCATGACGAAGTAGACGCAGGAGTAAAAGGGTTAGTTGCTATTGCGAATATAGAAACAAAAGAGGCCGATTATCAAACAAAGGAATATCAGACATTAATGCTGATGACATTGATATGGTTTATGATTGCAGCGCTGTTGTTGCTTATTCGAACGGTAAAATTCCTGAAAATGAGATATGAGTTTCATACATTGGCCATTAAGTGTGAGGATGAAAATCTGGAACCCGCATTGGAACGTTTGCGAGAAACGGTTAGATTCAGGAACAGAGCCAAGATTGTCTGGACACGGGTAGATAACGGGACATTTACACTTGGCGCGGTTAAGCCAGTTATATTTTTGCAGAAGAAATATGCTGAAGGAGATTTATACTGGATTTTAAAACATGAAATAATGCATATTGTTGGGATGGATATATGGGTGAAACTGTTGTTGGAATTTGTTTGTTGTCTACACTGGTTCAATCCGTTGATATACTTTCTGAAGCATGAGATAAAATATTTAAGTGAAACCTCTTGTGATGAGAGAGTGCTTAATGGATGCACAGAGGCAGAACGTGAGGTATATATCGATTTGTTGGAAAGGAACAGAGGTGATAGTAGACAAAAGACTCCATGCGGTAGTGCGTTGAAAGGTAACACCGAGATTGATAGGCGAATAGCATTGATGAAAGAAATAAGGGAGATAGGGGGTAAGGAAAAAGCGGTAGCGATAGGGGTCTTTGCCTTCTTAGTGTTTTTAAATTCATTAACAGCTTTAGCATATCCGAAGGTACGTCACGTTAAAGATGCAGTTATAGAAACGGCAGAAGACGCTGTGGATGGTAACAACTTTTGGATTTATGATTATAATGTTGAAGGCTATGATATATTTCAGGATTTGGTTCTATATGATGAACAGTTTGTGGATGAAGATGGGGAAATTTATCCTATAGATTTCACTGCTGAGGAAGGCTGTCTCAAACATAATATTATTTCGGGCATTGTTCAGGTACATGGCAGGGATGGCGAAGGAGGATGTACACTTGAAGTATATGATGGTACAAGGTGTACAGAATGTGGTACTGTGTGGAAAGGAGATTTGCTGCATAAAACCAGAAAGATGCCGTGTTCTCATTAAAATGTTGATGAATAACCCATGCAAACCCCACCAATCATCCTTCCCGACATCTCCCCACCCATAAAAATATTTGCCCATCGACAAATATTTTTACACGTATCATAATATTACTGTCAGGAGGAAATAATGCATGAAAAGTTATTCATCTCGAGAAGTCATCAAAATGCTTAAAGCAGACGGATGGTATGAGGTAAGCGTGGTTGGAAGCCATCATCAATACAAACACCCCACCAAAAAGGGACGCACAACGATAAAGCATCCCGATAAAGACATCCCGCTGCCGACACTGAAGCGCATCGAGGAACAGTCGGGGCTGACATTCGATTAGCCCTGTCTGCCTGACACACTCTTCATATAGGAGGTTGTTTTTATGAAAAAGACCGACCGTTATATATATCCCGCTATCTTCACCTATGAACCCGGAAAAGAGATCGCCATTGATTTCCCCGACTTAAAATGTGCCACCAGCGGAACCAGCGATGAGGACGCATTCCTGTCGGCACGGGAGCTCCTGGGCTGCGTCCTGAACGGACTGGAAGAAGACGGAGAGGAAATCCCCGCCCCTACCCCCCTGCCCGAAATCAGGGCCAAGGAAAACGAGCGTGTAGTTCTGGTCGATGTTTATATGCCATCGGTCCGGCTGGCAAACGTGAACCGCGCGGTCAATAGGACCGTCACCTTGCCCGCATGGCTAAATGCCGCTGCGATGGAACGGAACATCAATTTTTCGCAAGTGCTGCAGGAGGCTTTAAAGTCCCGGCTCAATCTTGGATAGCGGGGGCAAGGGGCCGCTCCGCTGGATTGGAATCATCGGCGACAAGATTGTCGAGATTTGTCGATGGCTTTTCCTTTACAGGAAGCCGATTCTGTCTTACAATGGGGCACATGAAAAGGGAATTCAAAGCAGCGGCATTGGCATAGACTAATCCGCTGCTTTGATATTCAGACAGATTTATATGCCCCCAACTTTCCGCAAGCGCAGCGAAGTAATTGCAATAAGGAAGAAGATGTGTTATGATTTGGGAAGACGAAAGGGGGCGATTCCATGAGTGGTACATATGCTGAGATTTTCCTGAACGCTTACAAGCGTGGCCTGCTTAGAATAATTTGGAGCACATCCGGTTTTTCTCTGGGGATTGATTCGAATAGAAAGGAGTCCATTCCCGAATTAAGAGATAAAGAGTTTGTAGAATATGTCTTTTCCATTATCAAGATTGTAATCGAATTGGCAGATGGCAGGGAAGGGCAGAACATTCCGGAAGAGGATTTAGAAGTCGCCAAAGTGGTTTATGAGTGTGAACATGATTTGAAGAACCACCTTTACATAAAGAAGCATAGTAAGATTTCCTGTTTTAAATTACTGGAGAGCCAGATTATCGGCTACAGGGACGATGAAAATCCCAAAGTGACGACGGCGGTGTCGGCGATATTGAAGCTGATGACGGAAAATGGGGATGATGAAGAATCAAGGTCTTTTGAAGTTTCAAGTAGGGATATAGACGATATTATCAAAACCTTGACGGCGCTCAAAGAAAAAATGGACTCGCTCTAAGCTTGGAGGGGAAAATGACAGAACTTTTAGGGAAAAATTTCGATATTGTTTTTCCGGAGCTACATCAATATACATATAATGGAAAAAATGAATATGCATCTGGTTTAAGAGGGAAGTATCCGACGTATAATGATGGTATGAAAGCTGACATTATATATTTGAAAAAAGAATCTGGAAATTATAAGGAAGTCAATCAATATTTTAAGGCAATAGCCGAAAAATGCGATAATATCCAAGTCAACAGGAAAGTCCTGGGAGGCATGCCGACCATAGTGGGAAGCAGGATACCTGTAAGCCTGCTGATTGCCTGTGTGAAAGATGAAATGACAATAGAGGAGATTTGCGCAGAATATGGCCTGACAAAGGATGAAGTCGAAAAGGCCATGGAGTACGTAGTGGAGATTTTGGACACGCCATATCAGGAAGGCTTGGAATGAAGATACGGGTTTGATGCTACATTATGGTTTGATATGGCTGAGAGGATTTCAGGTGACAAAAAAGACTTATGAAACGGTCATGGATATCATAGGCAGCTTTTTGGAGGAACAAGGGGACTCCATAAAAAACACATACTATGCCATGAAGAAGGTGAATGATTCTTACGAGATAGTCCAACGCTTCCCTGTAACGAAAAGCCGTGTTGTGTTGAGGTAAGAGCGGTACGGCCGATGCGCTTCCTGCCTGACTGAGGAAAAAGTGTGCAGTTTACCAGACCTTGCGCTGGATTTGTCAACATTTGTCGATGACTTCCCCTTTACAAGAAGCCGCTTTTGTCTTATAATAGACTACGTAAAAGGGGAATTCAAAACAGCGGCAATAGCCAGCGTACGCTAAGCCGCTGTTTTGATATTCATAGGTGCTGTGCAGAAATACAGCGACAGTTCCATCCACCCCGCCAGAACGATGAAATCGCCTCCTCATCCTTCCTCATAAATGCAGAAGACGCATGGCGCACTGTCCCATGCGTCTTTTGTGCTGTCGCCCATATATTTTCAATAAAATCGCCCGCCCTGCCCACAACCTCAATTTATAAGTTGGAATTCCACCCACAATCTGCTATAATGAAAGCGTCTCAGGAACCTGAGCCAATCGAAATCAAAAATCCAAGCCCCAAAGGAGGGACAGCATGAAATATGATTATCTGATCGTCGGAGCCGGACTGTTCGGCGCGGTCTTTGCCCGGGAGGCGAAGAAGAAGGGGAAGAAATGCCTGGTGGTGGAGCGGCGCAACCACATCGCCGGGAATGTCTACTGCGAGGAGGTCCACGGCATCCAGGTGCACCGGTACGGGGCCCATATCTTCCACACCTCGGACAGGCGGATCTGGGACTATGTATGCCAGTTCGCGGAGTTCAACAATTATGTCAACTCCCCCATCGCCCGCTATAAGGACGAGCTTTACAACCTGCCCTTCAATATGAACACATTCAGCAGGATGTGGAACATCGCCACCCCCGCCGAGGCCAAGGAAATCATCGCGGCCCAGATAGCGGACCTTGGCATCATCATGCCAAAGAACCTGGAGGAGCAGGCCCTTTCCCTGGTGGGCCGGGATGTATATGAGAAGCTGATAAAGGGTTATACTGAGAAGCAGTGGGGGCGGGACTGCCGCGACCTTCCGGCCTTTATCATCAAGCGTCTGCCCCTGCGCTTCACCTATGACAACAATTACTTCAATGACCGCTATCAGGGCATCCCCATCGGAGGCTACACGGAGCTGGTGGAGAAGCTGCTGGCGGGCACCGAGGTGCGCCTGAATGTGGACTATCTGGAGAACAGGCAGGAGCTGGACAGGCTGGCGGATAAGATCATATACACAGGCATGATAGACCAGTTCTACGATTATTCCCTGGGTGTCCTCCAGTACCGCAGCGTCCGCTTCGAGACCGAGGAGCTGGAGATGGAGAATTTCCAGGGCAACGCCGTGGTGAACTACACGGAGCGGGAGGTTCCCTATACCAGGATCATCGAGCACAAGCATTTTGAATTCGGAAAGCAGCCCACCACCATCATCTCCCGGGAATACTCCAGCGAGTGGAAGAAGGGGGACGAGCCCTATTATCCCGTGAACGATGACAGGAACAATGCCCTGTACGCCCAGTACAGGGAGAGGGCCGGGAAAGAGGCCAGGGTCATCTTCGGCGGCAGGCTGGGGGGCTATAAGTATTATGACATGGACAAGGTGATCGCCGCGGCGCTGGAGCTGTGCGAGGCGGAACTGAGATAGGAGGGCGCGCGATGAACATTATCTTATTATCCGGAGGAAGCGGCAAACGCCTGTGGCCTCTGTCCAATGACATCCGCTCCAAGCAGTTCATCCGGATGCTCTCCGACGGACAGGGGGGCTTCGAGTCCATGCTGGGCAGGGTCTACCGCCAGATATCCGCGGTGGATCCCGGGGCGCGGATCACCATAGCCACCGGCAGGAAGCAGGTGAGCCTGATCAAGAACCAGTTGGGGGACAGGGTGAACGTCTGCGTGGAGCCCTGCCGCCGGGACACCTTTCCGGCGGTGAGCCTGGCGGCC
>OFHM01000865.1_pt1 | contig 22629 bp, 20 predicted proteins | sample 1521311 | NCBI WGS metagenome assembly OFHM01 (sample SAMEA3504083, study PRJEB24116) | mouse gut metagenome | biome: mouse gut; feature: mouse-associated habitat; material: faeces | place: Denmark | collected 2011 | reverse complement strand
CGCCTTTCATGTCAGCGATTTCGCCTTTCATGTCAGTGATTTCGCCTTTCATGTCAGCGATTTCGCCTTTCATGTCAGTGATTTCGCCTTTCATGTCAGCGATTTCGCCTTTCATGTCAGTGATTTCGCCTTTCATGTCGGCGATTTCGGTTTTCATACCTTGCATTTCTGAGAGAATCAGATCAAGTTTTTCAGTATCTGTCATATTCTGGCACCTCCCCATAGAATGAATTTGTCCTTTTTTATGTGAGCTCCGGCGTACATGGAATCAAAAGCTGCTGCAATGGTCTTGTATGTTGACATTATATCATGTCACCACATTTTAGTAAATCAAAATTTTATGTCGGCACTGTAAGATTCGCAGGAGTTCGCAGGTAGAATCATCGTAGGAGCGGAAGAATGAAGCCGAGAACAATTATAACCATTTTTGCCCCTGACGTATCAGCCGCTTATCATGCATAATGATTTTATAACAGGCAATGGCTAAGGAAACATGATTTACTGAGCGACTGGTTCACCATGTCATCATCCTGGATGAACCCATGGCCGCGCTGGATCCTTACGCAGAGTTTGCGCTGTACGAACAGTTTGACCGTCTGACCGGGGGAAAACGACCATTTACATTTCCCATCGTCTGTCATCCTGTAGATTTTGCGATAAGATAGCCGTGTTCGATGACGGCTGTCTGGTTCAGTTCAGGCCCCATGAGGAATTGATTCAGGATACGGACGGCAGATACTATGCCCTCTGGAATGCCCAGGCTAAGTACTTCTGTTCGGAAATGTGAGCGTCCGCGTATTTTGTTGACAAATTCCCCGGATATGTTAAGATAAATGAAAAGCATATCATTTTTCTGCTGATTCAAATTGGGGGAGCCAGCGAAATGAAAGTCAAACAGACGTTCAAAAACTCTTTTTATGCGCTCAAAATCGTCTTCACATACGCACCGTGGGTCGCCGGCGGATACGCCTTGTTCTCCCTTGGCGGTGCGGTGTTCACCCTGCTCCAGATGTTTTTTCTGCAGCACCTTGTGGACAGCGTCATGAGGTACGCATCGGGCAGTGAAATCAACGATGTGATACTGTGGGGCGTCCTATATGTCAGTTCGCTTCTGCTTGCTCAAATATACACCTTTTCGCTGGGCAAGATGGGGAGGTTCCTCAACCGCCGCCTGACCAAGGCGCTGTCCCCCGCAATCATAGATAAATTCGGGCGCATAGAATATTACTATTTCGAGAGCGCGGATTTTCAGGACATCATGTCGCGCATGACCGCCGATCCACAGCAGATGATACACAATACGTTCTTCTCGGTCATATCCTGTATCAACAGCACCTTGAAGCTCATAGGCATCCTCGGCGTATTCTTTGCCGCTTCGCTGTGGGTGGGCTTAGGCGCGCTTGTGATCGGTCTGCCTATGACGATACTGGAACTGCGCTCCACCGATAAGAAGCAGACCTTACAGAGAGAGAACACGCCGGACAAAAGAAAAGAGGACTATATACAGGGCTTATTCAGCAACAGAAGCGCTGCTTACGAGATGAGGATTTTCGGAACCAAAAACCATATGCTAGCTCTTTGGCGGGCAGTCCATGGCAAAATCGTCCATCGACAGAAAGACATAACGGTGTCTTACATAAAATCCCGTTCGATTGTGGCCCTGCTCAAAATTCTATATGCTTCTTTTACGATTGCGCTTTTGGCGTTCTATCTGGCTTCCAGGCGCGTCACCTACGGCGTGTTCGTTTCAATCGTTTCGTCGATCGGCAATCTGTTCTCCATATTGAACACCGCGGCATATTCGATTTCCGCCCTGGGCACAAGGACGCATGAAATAGGTTACTACAGGGATTTCACCGAATTTGCGGAAAGGCGGCAAAGTTCTGCAGGTATGGACATAAATGAATACAGCATAGTCTTTGATGACGTGCACTTTACATATCCGGGAACTGACAGGGAGATTCTGAGTGGCGTAAGCTTTGAGATAAAGGAAGGTGAACACGCCGCTTTGGTGGGGGTAAACGGCGCGGGAAAATCGACCATCATAAAGCTGTTATGCGGGTTGTATAAACCCGATTCAGGCAGGATCCTTGTGGGAGGTAAGGACTTAAGGGAATTTTCGGACGCCGATAGGAACCGTTTCTGTGCGGTGGTGTTCCAGGATTTCTGTTCCTATGAACTGACATTGCGGGAAAACGTGGCAATCGGAAATCTCGGAGCGATGGACGACGACCAGAAGATTCTATCCGTCATGGATATGGCGGGAGCAGAAGAGGTTGCAGGACTTGGCCTTGAAAAAAGTCTCGGCCGGCTCACCGAGGACAGCATCGATATATCAAAAGGACAATGGCAAAGAGTGGCTATTGCCCGCGCCCTGATTTCAGACGCTGCTTTCATAATCCTGGACGAGCCCACGGCTTCCCTTGACCCCGTCGCCGAAAGCAGGATGTATGAGTCGTTTTCTTCCGTCATGCGCGAACACGGCTCAATCATCGTATCCCATCGGCTTGCTTCCGCTAAACTCGCCGATAAGATCATAGTGATCGACGGAGGTGTGACTGCGGAAATCGGCAGTCATGGCGAGCTTATGGAGCGCAACGGGCTGTATGCGCGAATGTTTGACGAGCAGCGTTCATGGTATGTAGATTCGGAGGTGACGGAATGAGTACATATGAAAACAAGAGCAGCTCCAATCTTCGTTATCTGGGGCGCATAACAAAGGATCTGTTTACGATCATGCCGTTTGAGGTATCGGGGATATTGCTTATCAAGATTCTGTCCGCCGCGGCAGCCTTTGTCCAGGTATACATATCCGCTGCGTTCTTTGACATAGCCTGCCGTTTTTTCGAGGGGACGGCTGCCGCATCCGAACTGCTTGGAATCTGCGCTGTCTTTATCGCTTTCCTGGCGGTTCCTTTTGTCCTGGAGCTGCTGCAGCTTTTTATAAACGATATCAAGATATTTGACAAGAACCATGCTTTCAAGGACAGGCTGCTTGAAAAGATAGCTTCCGCGCCGCTTATAGATTTTGAGGACTCTGAATTTTACAATAAAATCTCACGGGCCGGTTCCTGTGTGAGCGGAAACGGGCTGTTGAATTACTTTTACGGCTTTACCGATTTTTTCCCTGTTATTTTCAGGTTCATCGGGGTCATTTCGGTTATCGCGTCGTTTCATGTGGCATTTATTCCCATAGCCGTCATAAGCATCATCCCATCGTTTGTTTCAAAATGGGTCTACAATAAAGCTTTATACAACATGAAACGCCGCCAGACGCCGCTTGCCAGAAGGCGCGACTACCTGTGGGGCGTCCTCACCGGGGTAAATACGGTGAAGGAGCTCCGGGTTTTGGGCAGCGAAGCTTATTTCAAGAAGATATGGACAGAGGCGCGGGATGAATGCCTTGACCAGGATTTCAGGATGGACATGAAAGCCGCCGACGTATTCCTGTTCTGCGACGTGATAAAGTTTCTCGGATTTGCTGCCAGCGTAGCGCTTGCCGTATATTTTGTCGGCAACGGAAGCATCTCCATCGGCCAGTTCAGCGCCTGTATCGCGGCTTTCGGGACATTGCAGGCTTCAACGGCGGATATCGCGGGCATGATAACCGACCAGAATAAAAAAGCCGACTATGCGGGGGATTATTACGATTTTATTGACAGCATGGAGACGGAGACTGCCGATAGTTCTCATGCTCATATTGACATACCGGAGCATACGGATGTTGAAGTCAGAAACCTCTGTTTCGCATATTCAGCCAACATGCCCCAGGTGCTGCGGAATATCAGCTTTACCATCAAATCCGGTGAGCGGGTCGTGATTGTCGGAGAAAACGGTTCGGGCAAAACGACGCTGTCGAAATTGATTAACGGCGCTTTCGGCCCTGAATCAGGACAGATTTTAATTAACGGTATTGACTGCGCTGCCTTATCCCGTGAAAAAAGATACAGTATCTTTTCGGTCATCCAGCAGGATTTTGTCCGTTATCAGCTTTCTTTGCGGGAAAATATCGGTCTTGGCTCGCCTGATGACATGACGGATGATTTGCGTCTCATAGACGCTTCAAAACGCGCGGGAGCGTCAGATATAGTGGAGCGTGTGGGTCTGGACACGCAGCTGGGGCGGGAATTTGACGGGGTAGAGCTTTCGGGAGGTGAATGGCAGAAAATTGTGATTGCCCGCGGCCTGTATAAGGATGCCCCATGTATTATCCTGGATGAACCCACATCTGCCCTTGACCCGCTGGTGGAAAACGAAATCCTGAGCAATATGGTCGGCATGACAATCGGGAAGACATCTGTAATCATCTCCCATAGAGTAGGCATCTGTAAGTACGCCGACAGGATAATCGTCTTACGGGCCGGAGAAGTGGCCGAAGTTGGCACGCACACTGAATTACTGCAGGCGGGTGGCGAATACGCACGACTGTGGAACGAACAAGCGAAATGGTATACGAATTAAGACAGAAGGGGGTAGAGGTGCGCTGGATCCAATCAGCGAGGATGATTTTTGAGGTTTTCCCTGACAAGACCATCGTGATGATTTCCCATCGTCTGGCGACGATTCGATATGTGGGTCAAGTGTACTTCATGGAACCGGGCGAAATCAAGGAGCATGGGCCGTACCGGCAGCTTATGGAATTACAGGGACAATACGCAGGGTTCTACAGGACACAGGCTGAAAAATATGAGTATTGACAGGGATGCCTGAGCGACAAGATTCTGATTATTGGCGATGGCCATATCATAGAGCGGGGCTTCCATCAGGAGCTTCTGAAGAAAGATGGAGTGTACGCGCACCTGTTCCGCCTGTAGGTCAGTAAGGAATTGTCTACAAATAACTGATGCGAGTTTATAGCCGTTTTCGTTGTATTTCTGGGCTTTCTCCTAAACAAGTTGCATCAGTTATTTTCCGACAATTCCTAGTGCGCCCAGCAAGGGCGTAATGTTTAGCGGGTGGAAATCCCGTCTGGTAAGATACTAACCACATCATCAGTAGCAACCCAGAGCATGCGGTAGCAATACCGTAGGCAAAGCAAGGGAAGCAAGGTGGCAGGGTCAAAAGGCATTTTAGCCACGAAAGGTCGGATAACCAGTGCGCCGACACTGTTAGGAAAGTGGAAGGCAACATGTGGGTTTATCGTTATGGTGAGATTTCACACAGCACTGCGAGGTTTGAAGTCAGCCATGCCACACAATGACATTACGTCAACTGGGGAGGGCCTGCATATCTCCGTACAGGGTGTGTCTGTACGGTATGTCCGACAACTGACGGAGGAGGACAAACGGAGTGCAGGCAGTCGGATGGACGGATAATACCAGTGAAGGCGGGCAATGCCGCCAGAGGGAAGCCGAAAGGGGACTGTTCCTCGCAGTCCTTCCATGCAAAGCGATATCGAAGAGGAAACATTGACCATACACAGGGGTGGGGAAACCGATGGAAACGAAATTGGAGAGAATATCCCAACTGTCGCGGGAAAATCCAGACATGGTGTTCACATCAATCGGGCACCTGATAGACAGGGAACTGCTGAAGAAGTGCCACGAAGAGATGGATGAGGACAAAGCCGTAGGAATCGACGGGGTAACAAAAGAGGAATACGGAAAGAGACTTGATGAGAACCTGGAAGATTTGGTAGGGAGACTGAAAAAGAAATCATACAGGCCACAGCCAGCAAGACGTGTAGAAATCCCAAAAGACAATGGAAAGACAAGACCGTTAAGCATATACTGCCATGAAGACAAGCTGGTACAGGCATCATTAAAGAAAATACTGGAAGCAATATACGAGCCGGTCTTCTATGATGAGATGATGGGATTCCGTCCGGGAAGAAGCTGCCACCAGGCGCTCAGAAAGCTGAACCAGATGATAGAAGGGAACAAAACGAGCTATGTACTGGACGCAGATATAAAAGGATTCTTTAACCATCTGAGCCATGAATGGATAATACAGTTCATAGAAGCGCGGATAAAAGACCCAAACATCATACGGCTGGTGAAGAGGACATTAAAGTCAGGAATCATAGAGGACTATCAATATGAGGAAACAGAAGAAGGTTCAGGACAGGGAAGTGTGTGTTCGCCGGTAATAGCAAACATCTACATGCATTATGTGCTGGTATGGTGGTATGAGGAGAAGGTGAAGCCGCTGCTGCGGGGATACAGCGGACTGGTGGTATATGCAGATGATTTTGTAGCATGCTTCCAGTACAAAGAAGACGCAGAGAAATTCCATGAACTGCTGAAACGCAGGATGAAACACTTTGGATTAAGCCTTGAGGAAGAAAAGAGCCGTCTGATAGAATTCGGGAGGTTTGCAGAGGAAAACAGACGGAGAAAGGGAAAAGGCAAACCAGAAACATTTACATTTCTGGGATTTACACACTACTGTTCAAGAAGCAAGAACGGGAAATACAGGGTGAAGAGGAAAACCAGCAGGAAGAAGTACACAAAGAAGTGTAAAGAGGTGCACAGGAAAATAAAGGGAATGATGACATGGAAACTGGCAGACATCATAAAACGGGTGAACCAGATACTTGCTGGATATTTTCATTACTATGGGATGACTGACAACATAAACAGTATAAGGAGATTCCGGTATGAAGTGGAAAAGAGCCTGTTCTACTGGTTAAACCACAGGAGCCAGAAGCGAAGCTATACATGGGAGAGGTTCAGGGAAATGCAGAAAGTATATCCATTGGAACCGGCGAGAATCTATGTCAGTATCTATGACAGTTGAGGAATAATTAACTTTGCAAAGAGCCGGATGCGGGAAAGCCGCACGTCCGGTTCCGTAGAGGGGTGTGGGGAGTAATCCCCACATCTACTCGACAATTACAAAGTGGAATTGGCGGCGCAGTTCGGGATAGAGTTCGAGGTGAAAGCCAGCGCACCTAGAAATGGCGAATTGAATGCGGAAGATCTGAGCATTTGTCTGGGTAATCTGTTGGACAATGCCATTGAGGCCGTAGCAGGGCTTCAGAAAGAAAAGGTCATCAAAGTCAAACTTAAGGCAGATAAAGGAAATCTGTTCATCAATGTGACGAATCCATATCTAACAGCGAAAAAAGAAAAAGGAAAGAATCATGGGGAATATCCCAAAATGTATTACGCCATTGTTGGTAATGTCAAGGTGGCGGTACTGCGGAACGGGGAGCTGATACCTGTGGGAAGCGGACACACAGTAAGCGTATTGGCGCAGGAAAAGTATTACAGCGGCGACATTACCAGGGAAGACGCGCTTGCTTTGTTGGATGAGAACCGTATCTATAACTACATAGGCAGGGATCATTTCAGGGACATAGAATGTTATGACACGCCGATACAGCTCAAAAAGGATGATGTGGTGGTTCTTATGAGCGATGGCATTTATGAGGGTATGGAGTGGAAGGAACTGGAAGAGTGTCTGGATCGAAAGTCAAAGTGCCAGAAGCTTGCATTTGATGTAATAGAACATATTAACCGTAAGACAGAGGACAAGGACAATGCCGGAATTGTGCTGATTAAAGTGGGAGAACTGTTATGAGAAAACAGAACAGCGATTTTAGCGCCGCTTTTGTGTCAGAGGCAGGCAGCAAACTAAAGAACAGCGATTATTTCGGTTTTGTGGAACTGGATGAATATGCCTGCTATGTCATTGCGGACGGCATTACCGAGTTAGCGGGGACGGAGAGCGCAAAGCTTGCCATAGAGACGGTCATTCTGCATTTTCAGGCAAGTCCATCCATGTCTGGGCGTACTATGAGGCGGCTGATTGCCAAAGCGGACAAGGCTCTGATCGGGCATGACAGCTATACAAGGCAGGAGGCATCCCTGACGGTGATTTTGACAGATTACCGGAGTTTTCGGTATGGCTATCTGGGCAATATGAAAAAGCGACCTGTTTTTCTGCCATAGATAAGGAGGGGAATGTTCATCCCATAGGCATCCGCAGGTCAGAGGACTACACTATTGCAATAGAGTCCCTCTACAAGCTTTTTGTCTACAATCGGATTCCGTGGCAGACTGTCAATACGGCAGACCTGGAACGGTTCTATGACGTGTACCCTTTGGAGGGAGAGGGACATCTGGAAGGGTGCGAGCTTTCTTTCGGAGAATGGGATGGGCTGGTGGATCAGGATCGCATATCATTGTGGAATCTGGAGCGGTTTACGTTCCGCTGCATGAAATTCATGGTTCCATGTCCGGATGGGAAGCATTATGAGCATGAACTGAACCTGGAGGATTACGACCCTGACAGCGGCTATATGGTGGAAGGAAACGAGGATATATTAAGCATCCGCTATGAAAATGGCAGGATATGGATGACTTCTTTCCAGGAGACCTTTGAAGACTGGTGCGCCTGGCGTTTTAGCGGACATCAGGACATGGAATCCCATGGGTACAGGGGGCGGGTGTTGGGAAATGCGGGGAAAGAAAACTTTGCGGGATATCTGGCGCAGCGTTATGGGCAGGGGATTCACAGCCGGACGGAAATCTATCGGATTGTGGAGAGGCTTGGTGTGGAGGAATGGGTCAGACTGGTGGACTGCCGGATCCGGGAGAGGGAAGCAGAAGGTAGCTTTCAGGCTGACATGAACCGGTTCATCCGGGAAGAATTCTTTCCCATGGAAACCAGAAGGGTATTGGAACTTACTTTTGAAAGGGTGGACGGTACAGTGGCCTGTGCAGAGGATATGCTGCGGTATGCCATCTCCCAGGTGCAGCTGCATCTGGATGAATATAAATGCGTGGGTATTCTGGTTTGAACAGTGATACAGAAATTTGTATGAGGAACCCTGCAGGGCAGCGGTAGGAGGGTGACATGAATTATGTTTGGGAAGTGCTGCTGGTAGCAAGGGAGTCTGATACAGAGGATACAGCCCTGCACTTTTACCCGGAGCGGGAGCCAAGCCCTTATATGGAGGCCTCCTTTGCGGAAATGAACCTGACGGCGCCGGAGGATGATAAGGTGGGGGTAAACCCGCTCTATCGGTTCAGTGATGTTTTTTCCGGGATGTTTGTGCCGGACATCCAGGATTATGAGAAGGCACGGAGCCTTTTTCTGGATGTGTTCATGCACTGCATGGCACGCTCAGACCTGCGCTCAGGCATGCACAGACAGGAATATTATTTCCGGTTCCTGCGGGAGGATTTGTTGGGAAACGTATTTGGCAGACAGGCCGCAGAGGCATTTTCGCTGTTCGGCATGAGAGAACAGAAGAGGATTGTGGCGGCCCTGTTTTCCCTCTATCGTTCCGGACACGGGAAAGCGATATTCAGGAAGCTTATGACGGAATTATATGTAGATTCCATTGTTTATGAGGGAAGGGACAGGGCGGAGGCGCTTTACCTGTATGTGGGAAAAAGGGAGACGGAGGAAGAACGGAAAAGGGTGGGCTTTTTGACAGATGCTTTCCTTCCCGTCAATGAGGAAGTGAAGGTATTCTATGACAGCCATTTTGGGGTAATGGATTTGGATGAAACCATGGCTATGGATAGGATCATGCTGATTTAAGGCATGTTTTACGATTGAAGATATGCGTGGAGAGGAGGCGGAACGAAATGTCGGAGGATGAAAAGGTTTTATATGACAAGGGGGAACTGGAACTGATGACAACCTATCAGCTCCGGGAAATCTGCAGGAAAAACAAGATTATAAACGGTGTGGCCGCCCCTTTGGATAAGGAAGAACTGATCCGCATTATCCTGCGCAGCTTCGGCAGGCAGGAGGAGCTTCTGATAGCGGAGTCCCACGGAGAGGGCATGGAGCGGCTGCAGGCGTTGTTTTCCGAATGCAGGCTGTTGGAGCAGAAAGGGGAAAACCTGCGGTGCAATTCCATCCTTGCCGCTTACCGCGGATTGGCAATCAAAAGAGCGGATTCCTATACTATCCCATATAAAAAACAGCTGGCGGATACCAATGCTTTTGTAATGTCAGAGAGAGGAAAGCTGTGTGCCGTGCTGCATGTCCGGCAGAAGCAGGGAGATTCGGAAAACCTGTACCTGACAAAGCCGGCCAGCCTGGAGGCATCCGAGGGGGAGCGCAAGGGATACGTGCTGTACTGCGTAGACAAGCGCACTTCGGACGGACTGTACCGGCTGTATCGGGGGGAACAGAATACGGTTCCGGAACATCTGCGCATCTGGAAGATCCCACTGATGGATTTTCAAGTGAAAGAGCCGGTTTCCCTGTCCCTTCCCATGGCAATTGATTTCGGTTCAGTCAACACAACAGCAGGCGTCTATCTGGATACCGCTTACATGGAAAAGATGGGGCGGATGGCAGGGGTGCTGGGATTACAGGAAAACGCAGTGAATTATGTCCTGTTCGATGAGACGGGAAAGGATGAGATGCTCCTGCCAAGCGTGATTGGCGTGACTGCCGTGGAGGATACAGATTACAAGTTAGTATTTGGCAGAAAGGCGGTAGAACTGGCTTCGGCCAGTTATATTGACGAGGGATTCTGTGTTTTTTATGACATCAAGCGCTGGATAAGCGACTATGAGAAGGAAGAGGAGATTGTGGACAGGCTGGGCCGGCGCAGGTGGGTCAGCCGGGCAGAGCTGCTCCGGCGTTTCTTCCTGTACATCATTCAGGAGACGGAGAACCGCTTCAAATGCCGGGTGAAGCAGGTACACATTTCCAGTCCGGTAAAGCAGAAATATCGGTTCAGGAGAATGTTCCAGAGCATCCTGCCAGAGTATGGAATCAACGAGGAGGACATGCTGGACGAGGGGGCAGCGGTACTCTACAACACTATGGAAAACATGATTGCGCAGGGAAAGCTGGTGGACGGTCGGCACTATGAGGCCTTAGTGGTGGACTGCGGGGGCGGTACTACGGATCTTTGCTCCTATGGCTTTCGGATTCGGGATAACAAGACCTCCTATGGGATTGAGATGCAGGCTGCATATGAAAATGGGGACACGGATTTCGGCGGCAATAACCTGACCTACCGGATTATGCAGCTTTTGAAAATAGAGCTTCTGCACCAATGCGGGGCACTGCCGGAGGCATCAGCGTCAGAACTGCTCGCCCGGATGGACATGGACGTGGACAGGTTCGTAGATGAGTACGGGGTAAAGGAGTGCTATAGGCGGTTGGACGAAGCCTATGAGCAGGCAGAACAACTGTTGCCCACACGCTTTGCAGAGTATGAGCGCTATAACCGGAGCGATTACTATAAAGTGAAAAACAATTTTTATACGCTGTTCGCCTTGGCAGAACAAATGAAGAAATCTTTTTACGGCCAGGTAGGCAGGCTGCAGATGACGGTGGGAGTGCCCCGGAAGGAACCCGGAAGCGGCACCAGGCACATGCTGCAGGAAGAGAACCAGCAGGCCTACAGGATTCCGTTGGATAAATGGAAGCTTTCATTCCGGGACAGGACTGGCCTGGTGACAAGAAAGGAGCTGCCGGATGTGACATTTAACATCTTTCAGATTGAACTGCTGCTGGAGGGAGAGGTCTACGGCATTCTGCATAAGTTTATGGAGGAAATGTATGAGAATGGCAGACTGAACAGATTCTCTTTCATAAAACTGACAGGACAGTCCTGCAAGATCGACTTGTTCAAGGATGCCCTAAAGGAGTTTGTACCGGGGAAACTGATTCACTTCCGCAAGCGCGCCAATACGGAAAAAGCAGATTATGAACTGAAGATGACATGTGTTGACGGCGTGCTGAAATATCTGCGGGACAAGCGCCAGGGGATGGTAGATGTCCACATGGAGGAGGCAGATGCCGTGATTCCTTATCAGGTTACGGCATTTACCCATAACGGTAAGGAAGTAGTTCTCCTGAACGGAACCGGGGACTGGAAACAGGCGGGCAGCATCTCGCGGAATCTGGAGGAACTGGCTCTGCAGATGCATTTAAAGGATGGAGACGGAGAAGAACGATATAGGTTCCAGTACCATTGTCGGCCGGATGAGTTCACTCATCAGACGAACGAAGAAATCCAGGAGGTTTACGGACACTTTATCAAGCAGGATGAGACAGACACCATTGTGAACGGCGAGGTGAAGTTTTTCGTGTGGGCAGTGCAGGAGGAATGGGGATACCAGGTGGTTCCCGTCTGCCGGAGGGAAGATGAACTGTATCTGGGAAAGGCAGGGTTCTACGGCTTTGAGAATGATAACTGGATAAACAGCTTTTATGACAGTACAAAATAAGACGAACGCATTGCTTTCTGCGTATTGTCCGTGGTGCCGGATGCAGTGAAGAGGTGAACGATAGCATGGAGAATCGTTACCCGCTGTTTGCGGGCGGAAGAATATTGAAAAAGGAAGCCTTGTGGGATTTGCGGGATTATTCCTATGGCGGCATACAGCTTTATTACATGGATTACACAGACGGAATTGTCAGGGGCTGTAACGTCCGCGTGGAGGATAACTGCCTGGTGGTCGGAAAGGGGATACTGAAGTATGGGGACTTTCTTTACTTGTTGCAGGAGGAGGCGCGGGTTCCCTTTGCGGCGGAGAATAGGACGGTGGCGTTGAAGGCCGTCTTTAGCGTAAAGGAGGGGAATCCGGACTACTTATCCTATCAGGTGGATTTTCTGTTGGACCGAGATGTGGAGCGGGAAGAGAATCAGATAGAGATTTGCCGGTTCCATTTGCGGCAAGGGTCTGTGTTAAGGGATACTTATAAAGACTTTGCGGACATGGGCACGGAATATGACACGGTTAATTTGCTGCATGCCACGGTATCAGGGCGTGGGCAGGGAAGGCTGCATCCAAAGATACTTCTAAAATATGCGGAGACGCTTCAGAGAAATGGTGCAAATGGCGTAGAGGACATGGCATTTTGCTATCACATATTACAGCAGAACGGAGAGGTTGAAAGGACAGTAGTAGAGGCGTATCTGCGGGATAAGTGGAAAAATGAGATTACAATGGATGCAGAAATGCAGCAAAATGAAATATGCTTCAAACGATTGGAAGCGTTATTGAATCAGAGAACTGATAATCGAGATAAAGGATTGAGACAAAGGGTCATATTTGTGGAATAGGGGAAGTGTGAACAGGATATGGATGACAGAGAAGGCTTTTTTGATGAAAAGATATTAGAATATCGAAACAGGGCAAGAAAAGAGAAGTATGCAACCCTAGAGACAGGAATGTATATAATGAATGAATTAGTGCCGTTTGAGCGCAGAATGCTATTTGGAGAGAAAATCAGTATTATGCTGCCAGAGTCTTTTGTTAACTTACCCTCTGACTTGGCAAAGGCTAAATATATGTCGGAGCAGAGACCACAGATTATAATGACAAGTTTGGACACAACCGTAAACATTGGTTTATCCTATATGGATGTGAAAGTTGAAATAAGCCAGATAAAGGAGATTATGAACCAATCCAAAAGCGCGCTTAAAAACACAAATCCTGCTATTATTTTTCACGATAGTAAAGTGGAAGAAGACATTGATTTACCATTAGCTTGGTTTGAATTCAAAAGTTATGGACTGGATAAGAGTGTATATAATTTAATGTTTGTTGCAAGGGCACATAGTAAGATGTTGCATGGGAGTTTTAATTGCAGCTATGATAATGCGCTGGAATGGCGCGAGGCAGCCAGACAGATGGTTTATTCTATCAGAGAAGTAAAGGAGAATCAAAATGAGGGAGCATAAAATAATTGTAGAACCCTTTGAGTTGCTGGATGTTCTTTCGTGTAGAGGAAAAATAGGAGAAGACAGTCATGGCTATATGGAAATAAAAGGGCATATCCATACAAGCAAAGAAATGGAATATCAAAGGCTTCTTTCAACAGAGCTTTGGGTTAATATTAAAGCATATGATGAGAATGGCGTTGCGGAGCCATTGTTCACAGGCATTGTAACGGAAGGAGAAATTGCTGTAGAAAATGGCGTAAAAACTCTTCATGTAATGATAAAAACAGGAAGCTTTCTTTTGGATTTACAGGAACACACCAGGACTTTTCAGAGCAGCAAAGATACCTATGCCTCATTGTTGAACACGATGAAGCCGGGTTATGACACAATCCCCAAGTTCATTATGAATAAAGGTATAGATAAAAAGACTGCAAAATTTTTGTGCCAGTATCATGAGACTGACTGGCAATTTGCCAGAAGGCTTGCCAGCTATTGCCATACGTGGCTATATCCGAACGAAGTCGGAGAAGGGATAAAGCTCTATTTTGGGCTGCCCACAGGAAAAAACAGGGGAACAATATGTCCCACCGAATATAGCATACATCAAAAAAATAGAGATATTACATATTTGGTACGTATGAGAGAATTGTTCCATATTGGCGACAAAGTACTTTTTAAAAATCAAGCAATGCTTGTTCTATCCAGAGAGACCGTTTGGGAACATGAAGAGTTATATCATATATATGAATTGGGGACACAGGAGAAAAAGCAGGAATCACCCATTTATAATGATAATCTGATAGGAGTATCGATGGCGGGAACTGTTACAGGGGTTAAGGGGACGCAAGTTACATTGTCGCTCATGGAAGATGAAAATAAGGCCGCAAGCGGGAACAGGGAGTTCCCATATGCGACAGTGTATTCTTCGCCGGACGGAACGGGGTGGTATTGTATGCCGGAGATAGGGGATAGTGTACGCTTATATTTTCCATCTCAGGACGAGCAGCAGGCGTATGTGTTCAATTCAATCCATTTGACATCAAAGGATTCGAGCGAGCGCACAAATCCTGATTATAAGTCTATTATGAATAAGCAGGGAAAAGAAATCTTGCTGAAACCGGATGCTATTCTTATAACAAATAATGCCGGAATGTCTTTGGAATTGTCTGACGGAAAAGGGATTTCAATAATCAGTGATAAAAGAATTATTATAAAATCCGAGGAATCGGTAGAAATCACGAGCGAGGAGGGACAGATAGATATTACGGCAGCGAATCGGATAGCACTTTGCCAAGGGGATACAAAATTTGAACTGTCAGATCGGATGACCATGCAAGGAGCCAAGGTAAGATTAAATTAATGGCAGGGTGATAATATGGACAGGATAGAACAGCTTAATGAAATTGCCCAGGCATGCCTTAAGCAGCGCTATATTGAAAGAATGGAAAGCATAAATGAATTTTATCTTGCTCATAAAGGTGAAATTAGGAACCAGTATGAACAGAGGCTCCGAGATGGGTTGGATGAGTGCGAAAGTCAAAATAAAAAAGTATCATATATTGTGATTTCCATATTGGACAGCAGCCTTTTGACAAAAAGCTATGAAATGCAAATTTCGTTTTTTGATGAAAAGACCTATTTGGATGAAGATCCTGTATGCCGTTATTGGAGTCCGGACTTTTTGTTTAAAAGCGTGGATGAAGATATGGCGTTCTTCAGAAAAAGGGCATCGCAAAAAATAATTAGGCTAAAGGAATATGAGACCGACGATATTTTGAAAAAGTATGTCTTAAACTACTATTATCAGGCATTTATTCTTATTCGAAAGGTGACATCAGAAGCAATTGAAAGGCTGTCCTTGGAGTTTGAATGCATGAGTGACTCCATTCAAGTTTTATTTGGAAAGTATATGGATAAGCCTTTGGTGATTTATCAGAAAGGGACGTAAAAGATTGAAATATTTTTTAATACAAGAAGATAAGAGAATAACACGACGTCCTTATCTGATCAACGTGTATGAAAAGATGGATGTTCGGGACGTATGCGAAGAAAATGCATATAAATTGCCCCATAGGGAACTGATTTTTGTAAAAGGCGGAACGATATTTACGGACATCATTTCAGATCCTTTTCTGCTTGTTTCAGAAAAGATTAAAAAGGTCATCATCATGTATGAGCCGAGAACACCTATGAAGGAACTTATCTTATTGGACAGAGAAAGGGCAGCTGCTGAAACATACTATTTACCGATATTTCAAGAAGTAGATTGTCTCGGAAAACGGACAGAATACAATCAGGCATGTACCGTGTTAAAAAAAATAGTGTTGAGACATGATAAAGTAAGAAATATGTCAATATTTAGGATTGCTGGAACAACAGGACATCATATAATTGGAAATCTTGACATCGTGGAAAGCATATTAAAAAGAGGATGTTTGGGCATTAATTTAACGGAAGTGGAGATAGTTGACTGATAAGAAGCGAGAGGAAAGGGAATAGGATCATTTTATGGGTCAGAGCAGGTTTTTTGGAGAACCATTGACAGGCGATTCATGGCATAGCGATGAGAACAATAAATTTCAGCCGGGAGAATTTAATACAGAATTTGATATAGTTATTCCTGCACCTGTCAGTCGGTCTAATGTGATATTTGATAATTTTTTAGAGGAACAAGCAGAACAGAAGCAGGCAGTAGAAGATGCGTTGGGAGATGAGATAGCGAACGGAGATATAAATCCTACAGATATAGATAATGAAGCGCGCAAACAAACCACAGAATATTATAAGAGAAGTGAAGGAAATCAGGACGGCAAAGAATATTTGGTAAGGGGTGCTTTGCTTCGGTGCAGCTGTGGTACAAATAGCAGGAAACTGAATCTGAGTCCTTGCCATGGAGTGTATTTTAAAGAGCATCCGCTTGTTCATAAGATGGATTGCAGACAGGGAGAAGAAGCAGAAGACAATATTACATGGTATGGAGTGTGCGATCAAAATGACTTAGATACGGAAAAAATTGTTGTGGTAAATGATAAGGGTGAGAACCAAACCGGGAAAAAATGTTGTCCGGAAATAATCGGATGCTGGAGAAATACATACAATAAAACGCAAATAGCAGCCAATCATGTAGGCTTCGAAGAATACGAATTATACGATACTTTGACAATGGATTCTTATTTGATTTGTAGGCATGGAGGGATTATCACCCCTGTGGATTCTGGACAGTCAAGAGAAGTTCAACTTTCGGAATTCAAGGATGGGCAAGATGCATATGACCGTGTAATGGGACAAGACGAGGAAAAAAGTGCAGAGGGAAATATTATAAATGAGGAGCCGGAACCAGAGGATAATTCTTTAACGGATAATGATAACGTGCCGAAATCAGATGATGAAGGAAAAAAATTGACACTTCCCTCTCCGGGCACTACTATTACAATTTCAAGAGGAAAAGAGCTGCCAGATGAAACCGCAGTAGTTTCTTCATGGAACGCATGGTCAGTGGAGTATTCTGTAAATGGGTGCAACAGCGAATATGCAGGTGAAACTTGCTGTAATCGGCTTAATTATGCTATTCAAAATTACAGCTGCAACAGTACAGAAGATGATTTGTTAATGTTTGATTTAGAAGGATATGATGGAGTAGTATTTGCGGGAGCGATGGTTGAGGGCTATGCAGACATAGGGGATATAGTGCAAGTGACATTGGATGATGGCAACTATTTCTATTTCCTGATTCTGGATGTAAAATATACATCCCATTCGGCCAGTGAGCTGGCTAAGAATAATCAGTGCCAGTGTGAGTGGGGACATGGATATATGTTGAGTGAGGATACAGTCCAGCTACAGGTGTGTGAGTTCATTACTGGAGGAAACTGCCCTGTAAGTAGTGCAATACATGCAAAAAGTGGAGCCTTTTTAAAAGAGCGGAGAGTCGTGGAGGCTCAGATAATAGATCATATACTAATATGTGATTAATTGAGTAAAAAGGAGAAGCCGGTATGATATACGCGGAAAATCTGAAAGTATACTGCAGCTATGGCATCAGTGGCATACTGGACATGGAACTCACGTCAAGGGAGGGGGAACACGGAAGGCTGACCCTGCGTGGCCGCCTTGCAGACGGAGGCAGCATGTCTGTTGGAGGGGAAAGCGTGAGGGTGACCGCAGAAGAGAGCAGGAGTGGCAAGGAAGAGACCCTGTTCCAAGGGACTGTCCTTGAGTCGCATGTCTTCGTGGAGGACGGGGTGAGCCAGATTATCCTGTCAGCGGGGAGTATTGATGAAGGAATGGACAGAAGGAGACGCAGCCGTTCCTTTCAGGATACCAGTCAGACATATGCCCAGATTATACGGGACATCCTGTCAGAATATGGTGGGGAATTCCAGTGCGAAATGCCATCTGTTAAAATAGGGAGACCTATGGTACAATATGAAGAGACGGACTGGGAGTTCTGCAGGCGGATGGCGGGAAGCATGGGGGCAGGCCTGTTCAGCCATGGGGAGAATCCGTGCCCGTGCCTATCGGCTGGCCTCGTAGAAGGAAGAAAGGTAGATTTCCCATCAGGAGCCTACCGGTGCGGTGTGGACGAGTGCTATTACCAAAGAGGAAAAGGGCAGGGAATCCCAAGGGCAGACTTTTTATATTACGAGGTAAGCACCGGCCAGTATTACAGGATAGGGGATTACACATGGTATGGTGGAAGGAAACTGCACATTTATGAGGCAAGGGCGGTCCTGGAGCGGGAGGAACTGATATTTACCTATAAATTAGGCAGTGCAAGCCGCTTCTGTGGAACGTCTCGTCCCAATCGGAAGCTGGCGGGGCTATCGGTTCCCGGATGCGTGGAGAAGACGGAAGGGGAATCCGTCTACATGAAGCTTGACATGGACGGGGAAGATGGGAAGGCGCTGCATCCTTTCATGTGGGCTCCTGCTACAGGAAACACGGCATACTGCATGCCAAAGGCTGGCACCAGAGCATATCTGTACTTCCCGGACTGCTACGACCAGGAGCCGTTTGCAGTGGGAAGCATCCGCACGAACGGACACTCATCCTGCTTTGGAAGCATTCAGGACCGAGGACTGGAGACGGAGCACGGAAAGAAGCTGCGGCTGCAGGAAGATGCCTTGCGCCTTGAGGGAGGCCGTCCAGATGGCCTTCAACAGGCAGTCTTGGGAGAAGATATGCTGTGCCTGCAGGCGGGCTATGGCGGCCTCACTCTGCGGGCCGGAAATGGGATATCTGTTCAGGCACCCCGGGTCATGGTACGCACGCCGCTGGCCATAAACCAGAACAGGCTTGGGGAAAAAGGAATGGGCAGGAAGAACCCGGCTACGGGAGGGAGAGCCTATGTCACCTCTCAGTACGAATTCAGCATCACATCTCCGCTCGGGGAGCTCATCGGGCTGGAGTATGAAGAGTATAACCCTTTTGAGGGTGAAATCTCTTATGAAAGCTATGAAGCTGTTGAAAAAAGGCGCCGAAAGGGGCTGTTCGCCGGAATCGCGGCGGCGCTGGCAATAGGAGCAGTTGTGGCGCTGGTGGCATTCACGGGAGGAGCAGCCCTCGGTGTTGCGTTGACTGCAGGGGCCGTGGTGGCAGGGGTAGGGAGCGCAGCGGCGGTGGCGACCTATATTCGCGACACGGAGAACAGCACGGCTTCATCCATGGGTACATACATAAGAAACTCAGGGACGGCATCGCTTATAACAGCAATGGTGATTGGGAGCTTCTGGGCAGCACCCTATGCGGCAGATGCTCTAGCCCTTGATGTATCGAAAGGTTTACCGCTTACTTCACTGTTTGGACATTCCTTTACATTAGGGGAACTGGCAGATTGGGCGTTGATTGGAACGGATGCCTTCGCTGTAATGAATGCGTTCTTCCAGACAAATGAACTGCTCGCCTTTTTTGGAGAGACGAAAGAATTGGGAGCACCAACGGGCTGTGAAGTTTATGATGGCACAAAGTTGCTGACAGAAAGCTACAATATGCAGTTTTTTGGTATGGGATTGAAACAGTGGATAACGATGAAGCCGGCATATGACTTTATTAAGGAAAATGTGCCACCTGATTTTCAGCAAGACGTCAAGGAAGCCTTTATGATGGATATAAGGGTAACTACGCTGAAACAGGATACTACGGTATACAGATATCATGGAGGTTCATCAAATAGAGTTAGTTATTGGTACACTCCTAATCAGACATCCGATCCGGCACGTGACTTAGCCCTGCCACCAGGGAATACATATCAATATATGGATACATATGTTATCCCGGCAGGTACAACTATCTTAGAAGGCACAGTTGCTCCTAATTTCGGACAACCTGGTGGTGGATATCAATTTTATGTTCCGAATCCATCCGTAATAATAAAACAGTGAGGCAAGTTTGAATAGGTAAAAAAGAGTTAATTTTGAACATTCAGAAACACAAATAGACTCGCAAAGTGAGCCGTTTATGAGAATACTCCCATCTTAAAACTATTGGAGCATCTGCACATCAAGACCAAACGGATGGGTGCATCAGATATTGATGCCGGGATGCCGTTTTTATATGGATGGGAAACTGTAACAAAAAATGGTTGAAAAGCGAAAGGTACAAAGTTTTATACCCTATTGATGCCCTTCGCAGAAAGGCTGGTTTGTAAAAATGAACAATGCTGTGAAGGAAAGACTTTTTAAGGAAAAAATTATTAAAACCATAGGTCTTTGCAAAGAAGAATTAGTAAATAGGAAAAGGGGGGTGGTAGGAGAAAGCACTGTAGATGAGTTGGAAGATGTAATTCTTCCAGAATTGGAAGATTTATTGAAAAGGGTTAATAATCACCAATACCCAGCAGAAAAATGCAGATACCTTATTTCGTATGCGAATGCCTTTAAAGTATGGGGATGGAACATGGAAGAACCAACTGAAATCTTTAAGTTATTAGCACAATTAAATCGTGAGTATAAAGATTTAAGATGACACGATAAATGAGAAAGCAAATTCGTTGCGTTGGAAGAGGTAAATGGCTGGATGCAGATTGGGACGGAGGCGCTAGCTTTACTGAACGCATTCTACCAGACAAATGAACTGCTTGCTTTCTTTGGAGAGACAAAGGAACTGGGAGATGAGACAGGCTGTGCGGCTTATGACGAAACGAAGATGCTGGTGGAAGGATACAGCGTGCAGTTTTTGCTCATGGGATTTGAGCAGTGGTTAAAGGAGAAGGCGTTACAGACACCTCAGGATATGGGGGAAAGGAAGACATCGAAGACAGAAGGAAAGAAGGAGGGGAGCAGGGCTTCTGCAAAAGGACTAAGCGGACATGAATTTGAGGACTATTTAACTAAAACTTTGGGAGGAGAGGGTTCGTTTAAGGTTGGCGGCAGAGAATTTGATGGACGAGTTGGTAATCGGTGGTGGGAGGCAAAATCTGGCAATTATTGGAATATGTTGGAAGAAACTCCTAAAGAATTGGCGAACTTTAAATCTAGCATGGGACAGAGATTGGGGATAGCAAAAGAAAATGGAGCAACGTTAGAGTTGTTTTCAAATACACCAATACCAGAAGCAATAAAGCAATGGCTTATAAAAAAGGGAATACCCTTTACAGAATTATTAGATTAAAGGAGATAAGTAAATGGAAGCGACAATGATTTTGGATTGCAGCAGCTATTCAGACAATATAATTGAAATTTTAAAAAAATTCAAACAAATTGGATGGGATATACATAGTCAACAAGGAGAAACGGAGTTTTTGCCAGTTGGAGATGATGATATGTATGAATGGCAGTGTGAAAAAATATCTGAAATTAAGTTATATGAGATTGTGTCTAAAAAAATGGCTTTGCATGAACAGATAGGTGTCAATTTGTTTTATGGTAATGGTAGTGAGGGAATTTCTTTATTGGCTGATACAACCAAGGAGATTATGTTAAGTATGTCCATTGATCGAAAAACTTATAAAGGAAATAATACAGATATGGTTTGGTATTTAGAAAACATTATATATAAGCTCATTGATATTGGTGTTAGGATATCATCTTATAAACTGCAGGAATATGATGATTGATGAGTAAGGATTTCTAGATGTTGAATATAGCGTGATATTATTTTTGGCACATAGAAACATTGTAGTATTTTTTGTTTTGTAGACTTTTACAAGATACCCTATTTCTTTAAGAGCAATTATTTGTATTGATGTGGGTTCGGCGTTCTGTGTCGCATATAATCTGTTTAAGCATAAAGATGGATGTATCATATGGCAAATAAATATCAAAACCATTCTGTGCAATATGTTCAAAACCGCACGAATTGGTGCTGGGCCGTTGCGTGCAGAATGGTAGGTGAACAATTCAAAAGGAATCACCCTAAATTTGATTTTCTCATCCCACTATGTGGAGAAGGGAGTGGGGAAACTGGCCGGGGAGATGAGAAAGAAAAGGGAGTTAGAACTGATGACAGAAGAGGGCTTCGCATGGACATAGTGGAATGGGATGGGGAATTTTTTTATGTGGATTCATGGCAAAGAGCCATTGTAAAGAGTAAGCGGCTATTTGTTGTATAAAACAAAAGCCGCCCTTTTATTCAGCAAAAAGCCCAGTATATAGTTATATCCCCATTGAGTACAACGACCTTTTCTATAAGGCTATGCACCAGGGCGAAAAGCCCATCACCGTCCCCGGCTTCAATAATACCGGATAAGGAGGCCAGGGCCGCCGCCGCTTCCCCCTTAGACATTTTCCCGGAGTCTTCCGCTTCGGCACCTTCCAGGCATTTCTGCGCCGCCTTGCGTTCTTCCTTAAGGGTAGATAGGCGGTCTTGTATTTCTTCCAGCCCTACGATCCCCGTTTGATAGAGATTAAGAAGCCTCGTTATTTGCTTTTCTACATTTTCCAGCCGTTCCCGGAACGCCCCCAGGTCGGGCGGAGCTTCCCCGGCGTTTTCTTCCACCAGCGCATCCAGGGCGGCCGGATCAAGGGAGAGCTTTTTAATTTCCCCCAGCACCAGGGCATCCAGATCGGACACGGTAAAGTGTTCCTTGCGGTTGG
>OFHM01000864.1_pt1 | contig 22632 bp, 27 predicted proteins | sample 1521311 | NCBI WGS metagenome assembly OFHM01 (sample SAMEA3504083, study PRJEB24116) | mouse gut metagenome | biome: mouse gut; feature: mouse-associated habitat; material: faeces | place: Denmark | collected 2011 | reverse complement strand
AGAATACAGAATTTATTGAGTTTAAAAAGTATTTTCAAAGAATTCATAAAGAGACAGGCAGCTTATATAAATTGTGGTTAAATAAAATGGAAGAACAGGAACAGATTAAAGAAATTACTTCAGTACGGAAGGATAATGATGGAACTATAAGTTATGTTGAAGAATACGCTACATGCCATAAAGTATTCTTTTTCGGACATTCTTTGGATGTTACAGATCGAGATATTATTAGGGAATTTATCTTAGCGGATAGAGTTCAGACAACAATTTTTTATGTAGATAGGACGGATTATGGTAAGAAAATAACTAATTTGGTAAAGGTTATTGGGCAAGATGAATTGATCAGGCGTACAGGAGGAAAAACAAAAACATTTCAAAAAATAACTAAGGAGGCATAATACATGGGACTATATAAAGAGATTATGGAAGCGGCAGAAATAGTGCGTAAAGATGATAACCTTGACTTATATAAAAAACTGTTAGATTTAAGTTCGAAGGCACTTGATTTGCAGGAAGAAATTTCAAGGTTGAGAGAAGATAACGGGGAATTAAAAAAGAAAAAAGACATTTCTGAAAAAATAGTACGGCATAAATTGCCATATGTGACGCTGAAAGATGATTTGAATGATTTGTATTATTGTTCTCATTGCTGGGATGGCGAACAGATAGTTATACAACTCAATTGTGCAGATAATGGATGTTTTGAGTGTCCGCATTGTCATGCAAAAGGGTTATATGATACAGAAAAAATAAGCAATATCATAAAAGGAAAGCTGAAAATATTGCCAATACGAATAGAAGTTTGCACCGTAAAATTATTTTTGATGGGTATTGATGTTTTATATTATAATGTATAAATGAGTTATGAATTGGTGTGCAGACATGAGAGATGCTAAGTTCGGTAAAAATAATGTTAGAAGCGCCATCCATTCCAGCGGAGCGGAATATCTGATTTATGTTGTTTCCATCAGCGACCAACAGGAAAGTATTGGGATGCGATATGATGAGGATATATGTTTGGAGAAGTAGGATGGAGGAGAAATTCAAGATGGATAATTATGGTGAAATCCTTATATATCAATCCGAAGACGGTTTAACAAATATTGAAGTTAAGATACAAGACGAAACTGTGTGGCTTACACAACAGCAAATGGCAGATTTGTTTCAAACATCGCGAACAAATGTTGTAGAACATATCGCACATATATATGAAGAATTTGAATTAGATGAAAACTCAACCTGTCGGAAATTCCGACAGGTTCGCAAGGAAGGAAATCGCGAAGTTTCACGGGAGATGTCCTACTATAATCTTGACATGATTATTTCTCTTGGTTATAGAGTGAAATCCCGAATAGCGACAAATTTTCGGCGTTGGGCGACTGAACGTCTGAAAGAATATATAATAAAAGGCTTTACTATGGATGATGAGCGATTAAAGAATCTGGGAGGCGGAAATTACTGGAAAGAGTTATTAGACCGTATACGGGATATTCGCTCATCAGAAAAAGTGATGTACCGGCAGGTGCCTGACCTTTACGCTACCCAGGAAAGACCTTGTCACGCTAACGCGTGAAAACTTCTTATGAAACAATGTGAAAATGCTTACGACAGGGTGTTCCGCTTCTTACTGTAAGATAGAAAACAGCGTGTTTGCTTAAAATCAAAAGCCCCGGATATTGACTTCGGGAATTCCTTTCTATATAATATTGGGGCAGATGGCAGGAAACTGCTATGTGGAATTATTCTTTAAGAGGTTACAGATATGTTTAAGATAGCAATTTGTGATGATGAAGAAATACTTATCCATACATTAAAAGAAAATTTAGACAGATATGCTGCGGATGCGGGGGTGGAATTTTGTTACCAGGCTTATTCTGACGGAAGTGAGCTGCTTGCAAAGTATCAGCCCGATCTTGACCTGATTTTTATGGATATTAAGATGGAAAAGCTGGACGGCTTAAAGACGGCAGAAGAAATCAGGAAGCTGGACAGTAATGTGGGACTTATTTTTTTAACCTCTTTAAAACAGTATGTCTGGAAAGGTTATGAATACAGTGCGGTCAATTATCTTTTAAAACCTGTGAAATATAATGTGCTGAAAATGGAGTTAGACCGTTATTTTGCCCGTTATCAGGGAAAAGAGGAGCCATATCTTAGCTTTGGAAATGATAATGGGAAATACAAGGTACTGTATAAAAATCTGTCCTGTGCGGAAACCAGCAAGCGCAATGTTATGCTGCATTTTGACGGACAGGAACAGATTATTTATAAAACTATGAAAGAAATATCTTCGCTGCTTTTACAGCAGCCGCAATTCGCCTGCTGTCATAAAAGTTTTGTGGTCAATCTTTCCTTTGTGAAAAGCCTTGAGGGACTGGAACTTATACTGACCACAGGAAAGCGCATCCCCATCAGCCAGCCCAAGCGAAAGGATTTTATGGTAAAACTGACGGATTACTGGGGGAATATGCTATGATGTGGTTGTATCAAAGCCTGGATATTCTGTCAACGATTACAGAATCGGTCAGTTTACTGGCTTTTGCTATCTGTTTTTGCAGGAATCCCCGCTTTCATTCTCCAGGATATAAATGGTGCATTTCAGGCATCTATTTTAGTTGTGTTTATGCGTTTACCTGGTGTTCAGCATTGGGAGCATACAAAATGCCTGTCTTCATCATAATAGGGATTGTCATTTTGAAGATATTTTATAAAGACAGCATCTATCAATGTGTTGTGGCTTATGAAGTATATTTTTTTGTGGTATCAATCATACCTGAGAGTATTGGCACGTTGGTTTTCACATTGACCCTGGATGAGGATTTGATTGTCAGGGTGGGCAGCAGGTATTTTCTACTCTGGGAAACATATTTTTTTATATTGGCAATCAGGGCTTTGGCTGTTTTTATTGTTTATAAAATATGCAGGAAAAATCAATACCAGCTTATGTGGAAAGATACACTTGTCTTAACCATTGTTTTTGCAATTGGATTCTTAATGTTTCTAAAAAATACTTTTATGCATTTGAATCTGGGAACAGTGTCGGAAATCTCTTATTGTATCGTAGAAGTGATTTTCCCATTGTTCTTTATGATGTTTTTTCTGTATGTGAGAAATACCTTATATCTCCGGGAGCAGGAACAAAAGGATAAAATGCAGATTGCACAGCTTCAGAAGCAGTTTGATTATTATCAGGAAAAACAAAAGGACGAAGAAAAGGTACGTTCCGTTTATCATGATATGAAAAATCATCTGCTTATTTTACAGCAGCAGATCAATTCTCCCGAAACAGCCGAGATGGTAGAGGAACTGCAGGCACAGGTGGCAATGTATGAAGACTATGTGCATACGGGCAATGGGATTCTTGACATCATTCTGAAAGAGAAATCCGAGCTTGCCAGAGAAAAACAGATTTCTTTATCAGTTACTGCTGACTTTAATGGCGTGGATTTTATAGAGCCCCTTGACATCAGTACTATTTTTGGCAATGGATTGGATAATGCCATTGAAGCAAGTGAAAGGCTTCCCGTGGAACAGAGGACAATTTTTGTAAAAGCAGGTAAAATACAAAATTTCCTTTCCATTGTCATACAAAATAACTGCACGGAAGAAAGTAAGCCTGCTAAAAAACGTACGACAGGGAGCAGTGATTTTCTTCATGGCTTTGGTATTTCTAATATGAGAAAAGCCACCGAAAAATATGACGGTCAGCTTACAACAAAATGCGAAAAGGGAAAATTTGTTTTGAAAATATTGATTCCGGTAATATAATCCTGCTCCTGATATTGCAGCATCAGGAGCAGTTTATCTGTCTGATTTATGGAATGACAGAATCAGGAGTATTTCTAATTGGAACCGGTGTCTGAAGAATCAGAGGAAGAAATGACTTCCCCGGTATCTGCATTGATAAAATCAACATGTATATTGCCTGTATCTTCTTCGGAAAGTATGCTATACATACCACCGTACATATAAAAAGCAACAGGTAAAAAAGATTCGCTCATGTCAGGTTCTGCTGATTTGGTAGTAACTTTAAAATCTGTAAAATTTTCATTAGCTTTTATCTCAGTTATATTTGGATAATCTTCGGAGCCTGCGATTTCGTCCAGTGCGGTATGGAGTTCCTCTGCAAAAGTAATTATAATATCAGGTAATTCCCTTTCCTTCCGTTTTTACCATAGAACAGTAAAATCCTGTAAACAGTTCCATGTTTCATTTAAAAAATTTCATCATCCATAATATCTTCATCATGCTGAAGCATTTCTTCTGTCACTTCTGTATCAGTACGTTCATGCGCGGCATTCAGGAGCAGGCGATCTGCTGCGGTGTATTTTTCAATGTGAGTGAGTTCCTCCACACGCTTTTCAGCCTCATATTTTCCAATGTCATTGAGGGATTCATAATAATGGATAATTTTCAGCTTTTTTTCTTTTCCCGATATAGTTTCCTCCCATCCCATGATATAAGCGGGAGAAACATTGCCTATAAGTGCTATGGCCTCAATTTTGGCAAATGGGATATTGGTTATGATGTTGTTTTCATACTTATATAACGTCTGCTTTGAGACATTGATTTTATCTGCAAAGTCTACCTGGCTTATCTGCAATTTATCTCGCACAGATTTTATTCGTTCCCCTGTAGTCATGGGCAGCCTCCTTGTGTTAGTAACTCTATAATATCACAAAAACAGGGGGATATCAATTAAAAATATCTTGACAAGTTACAAAAATGTGATAACATAGTAGTAACTTTAAAAGTTACAACAAAGAAAGTAAGGATGGATAAAATAAATGAACAGGTATCATATTGACTGGCAATTGTGCTAAAACGCGATACGTTCAGCATACTGCGTATGCTCTGCCACACCGCACTGGGCGCGGGAATTTCCTGTTTCTGATTCAGCATCTGTTTTTTTTGCCCGGTGGTAACTTTAAAAGATACTACAAGCGAAATCGTTTTAAAAATTTTAGTTAAATCAGAGATTTATGAAAGTTTGTCCGGAATGTCCCGTATGTCCGGAAAGGAAATGCTAATATATTGCCAGGTCATGGAAAGGCCGGTGACTTGCGGGGGAAAGGAGGAATGCGAAATGAAATTATGGGAAGAGGAGAAATCCGGCGAGGCGGAAAAAGCAGTCCGGGTGTGGGGAAAGGAGGGCACATATGGCGCTGATAACAGAAAAAGCAATAGCTGCCTTTAACCTGTCTTTGATTGACAGAGGGTATCTGCTCTGGGGCAGGCATCGTACCTGGGAGGAAGGAAAGGCAGGTTTTGTGACAGCGGTAACAGAAGAACAGCTGACTGTGCAGTACCATCCGGGTATCGGAAATGTGACAAATCATTTTGTCATCCCGGTATCTGAGGCGGCAGAGGGCCAGTGGGAAATCCGGTGGTCAAAAGAACTGTCAGAAATACAGGAATATGGTATGGGAGAAAGCAGCGGAGAAAAGAATGGAGTTCCCAAAATGGAGGGAGGAGAATCTGGTGATACTGGAAGAATTAATCCATAAAAGGTTTGTAAGTTCAGGAAACCTTGTAAAGCAGCTTGGCTCTTTTGAAGGGTCGCCGGCAGTTTTCTGTTCGTCGCCGCCCGGTGACAGTCAGGGAGGATGGGAAGAAAACAGTCCCTGTCCGAAGCTGGTTTACAGTTTTCAGAGGAAGGCAGGTGGAGAAAGGCACAGTGCCGGTACCTTATCGGTATCACTGCTTTGTCAGGGAACCCATAAGGCCCCGGAGGAAACAGAGCTGCTGGTAAAGGACTGCCTGCGGGATGTTATCCTGAAACCGGAAGGAGGGAATCCCTGCTGTTTTATATGGAAGCGGACAGAAGCGTTTGTTGCAGGGGAAGAAAAGAGCAGTATAACAGACAGGCGTGAAATCCGTTTTGATATTCTGGAATACCCTTCTCAGGAAAGTACAGACCCGGATCCGATTATTGCTGCGGCAGGATATCTGAAAGGGCTGTATCCGGAATGCCTTGTTATGGGCTGTGACAATTTAGGAGACATCACAGAAGTTACAGAACAGCAGCCGGTGGTTTACTGCAGGCTGGCGGCTCTGGAAAAATCAGAAGAAACAAATACGGTTGCATGGGTGGACAGCAAAATTGCCATTCACATTTTAAGTCCGTCCCATGAAGTCAGGATGAAACTGGCAGCCGGCATGGCAAACCGGATGTCTCTGGACGGGGAACTGATTCTTCCGGACCGGTCCCCCATGTTTCTGAAAGGGATTTCTGTAAATTACAGGTCGGATTATCTGAAAGAAGGGCAGATTTTATTTACCGGACATTACGGTCTTTTGCGGTACCGGCCAGAGCAGCGCCGGTTACTGCAGGGAAAAATCAGTTATGCGTAAGGAGGAAGCAGAATGGCATCAGAAAAGACAGCGGAAGAAAAAGTATCTTCCGGAGAAACAAAAACAGATTCGAAAAAGAAAGGGCTCCAGCCGGAGGCCGGAAAAAAGAAAAAACTGCCGGCAGAATCAGTATACAGGAAAGAAGAACTGGCCGACAGTGCCAGAAACATGTTCCATACCAGAAAAGAATGTGTGCTGGCGTCCCTGGAAGCTGCAAAAAAAGCAGAGTGTACGGTCTCTGAGGCAAAGAAAATTGTAGAAGAGTTTTTAAAAAGAGAGGTGGAATAGACAATGGCAGGAACTTTTATACTGGGAGAAACAAAAATAAGGCCCGGCGCTTATTTCAATATTCAGAAGAAAGAGGAATCCGGGGAAAGCATACTGGAAGGCGTCACTGCGGTTCTGTTCCGGGCTGATTTCGGACCCCTTAATACGGTGGTGGAACTGAAGGCCGGAGAACCATGGGAAGAAACATTCGGAAACGGGCTCACAACAGATGCAATACGGGAAGCCATGGATGGCGGCGCCAGGACAGTCCTTGCCTGCCGCATTGGAAATGGAGGCACGCCGGCCACCGTTGCATTAAATGATACCGAGGGTACAGAGGCAGTGGTCATTTCAGTCAACTATCCGGGAGATAAGGAATTTTCCGTATCTGTCCGGGAAAAACTTTCAGACAGTTCCCGGAAAGAATGCATTATTTATGCCGGGACACAGGAATTTGAAAAGCTGGAATTTGCAGCCGGGGAAGAAGAGGCGCAGCACCTTGTCACCGCTTTGAATTCCAGGAAGCATTTTCATGGGGAGCTGAAAGAAGGGAAAGAAAAAGCACTGCTTGCAGTTGTGGCGCAGGAACCTTTTACAGGGGGCAGCAATCCCCAGGTGACGGCAGAGGATTATTCCAATGGGTTTGCACAGACAGAAGCCTGGGAGTTCAATACCATCTGCGTGGATACGGAAGATCATGAAATCCATCTGCTTCTGGCGGCATTTGTAAACCGGATTTTTGAGGAGGGCCTTCTGGCGCAGGCAGTAGTGGCGGAAAATCATACGGTGTCACTGGAAACCAGACAGGAACATGCGGCAGAATTTAATAATGAAAAAATGAATTATGTGCTGAATGCGCACATGATGGAGATTGGAAAGGACGGGCAGGAGCGTGAAATTGACGGTTACCGGACAGCGGCACGTATTGCCGGAATGATAGGAGAAGCTCCTTCCAGCCAGTCTCTGACCCATGCTGTGGTGGAAGGATTTACGGAAATTCTGGAGAAGCTGACAAACCCCCAGATCATCCGGGCTGAAAGCCGGAATGGATGTCTTGTGTTCAGTCAGAACAGAGAAAAGCAGGTTTGGATTGACAATGCAATTAATACGCTGATTACGCCGACGGATAATCAGGATGACGGATGGAAAAAAATCCGGCGCGTGACAACACGTTTTGAACTGCTCCGGCGGATTAATGCAGCAGTGGAAGAACTGGTGGGGAAAACAGATAATGACAGCAATGGAAGAAGCACCATTGTCAGCCGGATGAACGACATTGGCACTGCCATGGTGGAAGAATCAAAACTGGTTGCGTTTAAAGCATCGGAAAGCAGCACATATCCTGCGGATGTGGACAGCGCATGGTTTGATATCAGCGTTATTGACAAAGATTCCATGGAACATATTTATCTGACATATCAGTTTCAGTTCAGTACGAATGAATAGGAGGTAGAAAAATGAGAAATGTAAAGGCGGCCGGGGATGCCCGGCATGCAAGAACCGGAAAAGACGGCCTGATTTACAGCAAAGACGGAGTTTTGCTGGCCACAGTGGATTCCTTTGCTTCCAGTGTAACGTATAACAATGCCAAATATTCCGTTATGGGGGATGCTCAGGAGCATGAAACGTCCAATACGTTTTCCGTAAGTCTTACCATGTCCCAGGTGGTCATAGAAGATGATCAGTTTATCATTGAACTGATGGAAGCAATGGAAACCCAGACTATGCCGGTGTGGGGATTCAAAGGGACTCTGATGGGAAGGAATGGCTCTACGGAAACAGTGATATACGATGAATGCATTCCTTCCGGCCAGATTGACATTCAGAACCTTACGGTGGGGGATGTGATCAAGCGAAACTGGAACCTGTTTGTAAACCGTCCGCCTGCTCTTCAGCAGCAGCTTACCGTTGTATAATTCAGAAACCGGAATATTTTTTAATGAAACAGGAGGAAATAAGATGGAACAGAATAAATTTGTACCAGGGGTAACCACAGAAGAAAGTAATTTTGCAATGGATCTGGTATCCGGGGAGGAAGCGGTAAAAGAAGTGGATTTTACAGAAGATGAGGACCTGGAAATGATAAGGAGCAGTGAGGAGGACTTTATCCAGGGGCTGATTCATGCTGCCGGGTATACCCAGACAGAAAAGCAGAAGATTGAGATTATCCGGGAAGGAAAACTGTTTTTTGCATTCCATATCCGGCCATTATCTGAAGATGAATATGAAAGATGTAAGAAGAAAAATACCAGATTTGTCCGCAACAAAAGACTTGGCATGAAAGTTCCGGAAGAAACAAATGCAGTGAGATACCGGGCTTCCCTGATTTATCAGGCAACCGTTTTGGACGACCGGGAAAAACTCTGGGATAACCGGAAGGTATGGGAATCCCTGAAATCCATGGGGCTGCCCGTTATGAACGGGCTGGACGTCATTGAATATTCCTTAAAAGCAGGAGAAAAAGACCGGGTTCTGGAAGCCATAGACAGTTTAAGCGGTTATGCGGATACAAATCTGGAGGAAGTGGCAAAAAACTGATTGAGGCCGGGGGCAAAGCCTGCCTGCTCCATCATATTTTCCAGAAAACCGGCATAACACCAGATGAATTTTACAAAAAAAACAGGGGCGTACAGAAATTTCTGCTGGCTTCCATGCAGATAGCATTGCGCCCCCCGGAAAGGAGTGGAGAAGATGGCTGAAACACTGCGGATTGAAGAGTCCGGAGAGGCCCGGAATGAAACGGAACCAGTTCTCACAGGCAGTATCCGTAATTTTACAAAGGTGAAAACTGCTGCAGAGCAGGCAGGAACTGCATCCCAGGAAGCCGGGGATCAGGTATCGAAGTTTGACCGTTCTGCAGAGAAGGTTCAGAAAACTCTGTCCGGCTGGATGAAGGAAAAATATGAGGTGGCGCTGAAGGCTGCGGACTTTGTGACAGCTCCGGTAAAGGGAATCCTGAATCTTCTGAAAGATCCGGTACTCCAGGCAGGTGAGGTACTGGGTGTCAGTTTTGGACTGGCAGACACCATGGATGCCTTCCGTGGTTTTGAAGCTGCCATGTCCCAGGTGGAAGTGATCAGCGGTGCTGCTGCTTCCGACATGGGCAGGCTTACAGATAAGGCCAGGGAGCTGGGGGCAACAACAAAGTTTACTGCGGCAGAATCAGCAGAAGCCCTTCATTCTATGGCCATGGCCGGATGGGAAGCGGGGGACATGCTGGACGCCATGGAAGGAATTTTCAGCCTTGCGGCAGCGTCCGGGACAGATCTTGCGCAGGCTTCTGACCTTGTGGCGGATGTCCTGTCTGATTTTGGGATGAAAGCCGATGAGGCAGGGCATTTTGCCGATGTGCTGGCGGCGGCGTCCTCAAAATCCGGTACAAATGTTGCCCTGCTGACGGAGACCTTTAAAGCTGCCGGCGCCATGGCCGGTATGCTGGGTTACTCTATTGAGGACGTGGCTCTTGCCGCCGGGCTGATGGCCGGCGCCCAAAGCAGCCAGTCCGGCGCCGCCCTGAATTCTGTCTTTACCAGGCTTTCCACCAATGTCAATGGCGCGGCAGACGCTCTGAATGACCTTGGGATTGCATATTTTAATACGGACGGGTCAGCCAGGGCATTTGGAAATATTATACAGGAACTTCGTGATGCTACCGCAGATTATACCGATGAACAGAAAGCAAATCTTGCGAATACGGTGGCCGGCGCCGATGCCCAGAAGGAATTTCTGGCAATCCTGGACGCCACTGCAGAAGATTATGAGAAATTGTCGTCGGCTGTCAACCATGCGGATGGTGCAGCCGGCGAGGCGGCAGAAAGCATGATGGATAACCTGGATGGGTCCATTACGCTCCTTCAGGGGGCGGTGGATAACGTAAAACTGTCTTTTGGGGAAAGGTTTGCACCTTATTTCCGGGGAATTGCGGAATGGCTGACAGATGCCATGCCCATGGTGGAGGAAGCGCTGGAGAGCCTGATGGATTTTGTGGACAGGCATGTGGATACCGCCCGGCGTAAACTGGATGATCTTGTAAATTCTGAGCGGTGGCAGGATACAGATTTTTTTGGAAAAGTGGAAATTCTGTGGGATGGTATTATCGCAGAGCCTTTTGGAAAATGGTGGAACAGTACCGGGAAAGCGAAGATTGCGGAGATTATCGGAGATATTGGCTCCGGTTTGGGAGCCGGTTTGGGAATGGGAATCATAACGTTACCTGGCATTGATGTATCCGGCATCCTGGATGAAGGAGCCAGTATTGGGGCTTCTTTTGCCAGGGGATTCTCAGAAGGGTTTGATGTAAGCGCCATTACCTCGAAGCTGGGCAAGGTATTTCAGAACCTGTTTGCCAGTGCAGGAAAATTGCTGCCAGGCGGTGAGTCTGCGGATCTGTCTTCCCTCCTTTCTGCCGCCTTGCTGATGAAGCTGGCCCGGCAGGTAATGGGCATGGGAAAGGCATTGCTGGGAAGTTCTGTTGGACAGTCGTTAGTCACTTCCCTGACAGGGGCAACTGGAAATGCAATGGTCAGAGGTTCGGGGCTTCTGGGGATGCTGGCCAATGTTGGGTATGGACTGTCAGGAGGAAGCAGCACAGCGGGGATGTATTTTGGTAATATGGCAGGCGCAATGTCCGGCAGTTCCGCTGCGCTTCTTGGTGCAGGCGCCACAGCAGGAGGGATTGCAGCAGGTTCGGCGATTATCAGCGGAGGCATTGATTTTTATAAGGCTTTAAAATCTGAAAATGAAGAAGAAGCGGCGGCATACGGGGAATCCGGCGCCTGGAAGACAATGGGGGTTGGCGCCGGCGCCATTGCCGGTGCTTCCATAGGCTCTTTCATTCCTGTGCTGGGGACCGCAGTGGGCGCTCTGGTTGGCGCCGGTATCGGCGGCATTGCCGGCTGGATAAAAGGCAACAAAGTCAAAGAGGAATATCAGGAACATGTGGAAGAAATGGAGCAGCAGGCCCAAAAGGCCCGGAAAGTCTTTGAAGCCACCGGCCTTGACATTAAAAATGTGACATTCCGGGAAAAGGAGCTTCAGAAAGCCATAGAGGACACAGAGGTTACCACAGAGCAGTTTGCACAGTATTTTCAGGAGTCCTGCGCAGAGGTTATGAAAAATGCTTTCGGGGATATGAAACTGTCCTTAACGGAAGTAAAGGAGCTGGCGGAAACCCTTACCTTTGGCAGTATGGCTGAAGGGCTGGAGAAATTTGGCGCCGCGGCAGAAAACACAGAGGAATCTCTTGCGTCTCTGAAACATGCAGAGTCCGCGCTTGCAAAACAGAACTGGAATGCCGCACTGGGGATGGAACTGTCTGTGGAAGACCGGGAAGGGTATCGGGCAGCCATTGACAGCTATGTTGCTTCTGTAAAAGATTACCTGAAAGACAGCCATTATGAGGCGACAGTGGCTCTGAAACTGCTGGCAGGAGGAGCTGACACAGAAGGCCTTGATACGATGTACGCCGGTTATGACAGGCAGGTAAACGGACTGCAGGAGGAACTGCAGCGGGTTCTTTCAGAAGCTCTGGGAGACGGTGTTATTTCCACGGAAGATACCATTGCTGTAAAAATCGGTGACGTGGAAATGGAAGTGAATGAGGCGGAAGCGATTGCAAAACTTCAGGAGCAGATTGCAGGTATCACAGACAAAGTATCTCAGGCGGAAGAAAATGCAGGATTTGAAAGTCTCAAGATTAAATATGGCGGGGCTGCACTGGATGCGGATTCCTTTGCCCAGCTTCAGATGGAGTTACAGGAAAATGTGACACAGTCACAGCAGAGTTATGATGAGGCGTTAAAGATATCTCTGAGGAACATTGACCTGGAACTGGAGGAGGGGGCGATTTCCCAGGAGGAATATGACAGTCTCTACCGGCAGTTAAAGGAAGGATACAACGGGCAGACAGAAGCGCTGACGGTGCGGGTGGAAGGATTCCAGCTTGACGCCATTGCCTCGGCGTTCTCGGAGGAGCTGGACGGGATACTGCCGGATGTGGAAGGCAGTATGACGGAAAAACTGACGCAGGCCATGGACCATGCCCTGGCGGTAAAACCGGATGTATCCGGATGGGACAGTTCTTTTATCGCTGAGATGTTTGATTTGAAAGGGCTGGAAGGGGAAGTGCAGAAGAATGTGGAAGGGCTGCTGAAATCCACCGCGGCCACCATTCCTCAGAGCTACACATCCGCCCTGCGGGAGAACCTGCTTACAACCGTCCCCTCCATGGAAGAAATGCTGGGCTCCGCGGACCTGCTTACGCCATTTGACGAAGCGGGGAATACATACGGGACCGCAATGACCGCGGGAATGGAACGGGGGATTGAGGCGGGAGGCCCGCAGCTTCGCAGTTCTGCGGAGCGTACCGTGACGGGCACATTCAGTACGCCCTTTGATGTGACAGCCAGAGTGAATATTACACCGGAGTTCAGCCTGACCGCAGGGGCAGGCTCCTTCCTGTCATCGGCCCTTTCAGGGGGAGGCGGCAGTTCCGGCAGCCGAAAACCGGGAAAACATGCAGCAGGCGGCTACGTCAGCGGAGGCCCGCAGCTCTCCTGGCTGGCGGAGGAAGGGTACGGGGAGTTTGTCATCCCCACGAATCCGGGCCGCCGGGCCAGAGCGCTTGAGCTGTATGAAGAGGCCGGAAAGGCCCTTGGAGTGAGTGCCCATGCAGCAGGCGGTTTTGTGGGACATGCCATGCCGGCTCCGGATAAAAATGCAGAAGATGAGGAAGAAGTATGGGACAGCGGAGAATCCGTTCCCGGCGGACAGAGCAGTACCGGGGGAATACAGGTATCGGTGGACGTTGCCATGTCCCCGGAATTTCACATCTCCGGCGGCGGAGGGCAGCAGGATGGGGATGCGCTGCAGAGTATCCGGCAGCATCTGCGGGAACTGGCAGATGAAGTCGGCGGAGAGATTGCGGAGAGGCTGTCGGAAGTGTTTGGCAACATGCCTCTGAAAGGACAGTGAGATGGGCAGCAGTAAACAGAATGTGGGTAAAAAGAAGAAACAGTCACCGGTGTTTCTTCTGTCGGAAAAGGCTCCGGCCAGAAAAAAGGCCGGCGGCATCAGTATCAGGCTGGTGACTGTCGGGAAGAAAAAGAAGAAATTCACCTTCCCGTCCCTTCCGGAAAAGATTACGTGTAAAAGCGCGGCGAAATACCAGAGCTTCGATATCCTCTCCCAGGGGACGGTGAAGGTGCCAAAGGGCACGGATGTGAAAGAGATATCATGGGAAGGGGAGTTTTTCGGAAAAGCGAAGAAAAATGAGGCCATTGTAAAGAAATCTGCCTGGAAGAAACCTTCGGACTGCGTGAAAACACTGGAAAATTATATGAAGAAGGGGACTGTCCTGAACCTGATTGTCACGGGTACCTGGATTAATCTGGATGTGACCGTTTCCTCTTTCCAGACAGTGGCCTACGGGGCTTACGGGAATATCCGCTACACCATATCCTTTGTGGAAAAAAAGCCCCTGAAAATATACACTGTAAAGGAAAAAAAGAAAGCGAAGAAAACGAAGAAAAAAACAAAACCAAGGAACGAGGCGGAGCAGGTGAAGGAGACAGCAGATACTTCCTATGTGGTAAAAAGCGGAGATACGCTCTGGAAGATTGCCCAGGCTCATTACGGGTCGGGGACGCAGTGGACCAGGATTTATGATGTGAATGCGGGGACCATTGAAGCGGCCGCCAGGCAGCACGGGAAAGCAGGCTCCGACCACGGGCACTGGATTTATCCCGGCACAGCACTTACCATTCCGGCATAAGGAGGCGTGGAATGATTAATCTTGCAGATATACAGTACCATGTGGTGGCTGTGGATGAAAAAGGAAGACGTCATAACATCCGGGACTATATAAAAGACCTTGGATGGGAGGAAAACGAAAGGGAGCTTTCCTCCCGGCTGTCTTTTACGGTGCAAAATGACAGGACGTCAAAAGGATATCTGTCGGGTATCATAAAGCCCGGCTGCCTGATTCTGGTATCAGCTGCGGATGGCGGTTCCCTGAATCAGGAGGTTGCCAGGGGTTATGTGAACATCTGGAATCCATCCCTGCAGAACAGCGGAAGGGAGCTGAAATGTGTCTGTTATGATGAGCTTTATAGTCTTCAGAAAAGCCAGGAAAACCTTTATTTCTCTTCCGGTACCGGCACAAGGTCGGCAGTTACGGGAATCCTGAATGCCTGGGGGCTGCCACTGAGGAAATATGAAGGGCCAGACGTTGCCCATGGAAAACTGAAATTCAATAACCGGTACCTTTCGGACATCCTGCTGGAACTGCTGGACGATGCGGTGAAAAAAGGCGGGAAAAAGTGTATCCTGCGGGCTGCGGAGGGGAAAGTGGAAATCACTCCGCGGGGCAGCAACCGGAATGTATATATATTTAAGGCGGATAATATAAAATCCGTCAGCGAAAGCCGCAGCACGGACAGCCTGGTCACCCGTGTGACCGTAACAGGTCAGGCGGACGATGAGGGCAAAACCGGCGTGGAGGCAACTCTGGACGGTCTCACCAGGTATGGAATCCGCCAGAGGATATATGTCAGGGGTTCCGATGAAACTCTGGAAGCGGCAAAATCCGCCGCTCAGGAAATCTTAAATGAAGACGGGACCATAAAAAAGGAGCTCACCCTGCAGAGCCCGGATGTTCCGGTTATCCGCAGAGGGGACAGGATAGAGCTGGAGGCAGGGCTTACAAAAGGAGGTTTTTATGTGAAAAGCGTCCGGCATGATGCGGACAGTTGCAGCATGACCATGAATCTGGAGAAAACGGAACGGGAGAAAGTAAAAGCAGGTACTTCTGAGACAGAAAAAGGGCATAATGTGGGAGATGTTGTAAATTTCCGTGGAGGGACCCACTATATTTCCTCCTACCCCGGAGCCAGAGGGTATGCAGCAGGTGCGGGGCCGGCGAAAATCACAAAAAAGAACGGTTCCGGAAAGGCGCACCCCTGGCACCTGATTCATACGGACAGCAGCAGCAATGTGTATGGCTGGGTGGATGACGGGACGTTTGACTGAGAGAAAAAAGGAGAAAAAGGATGGCATTTGAAGGAAATTCCGGTATCAGCAGACTGGCGGGTGTGATTGCCACAAGGATGCGGGAAGAATGCAGCAGCCCCCTGGCGGTGGATTTCGGGGAGGTGCTGGAAGATAAAAGCCTTGTAACCAATACATTTCCGGTTCCGGTGCCCCAGGGGGAGTATTCCCTGCTGGGAGACCTTTCCTCTGTCAGTCCGGGAAGCAGGGTGCTGGTGGCATGGGTTGCCAGCGAGGCGGTAATCCTTGGGACTGTAAAACGTTCCTGAATCCGTTTGGGAAGGAAGTGAGCAGATGGCAGGAGATTTGTTTCCGGTGTTTGAAGTTCCGGAAGCGGAAGAGGAAAGCCTGGAATATGATACACAGTATAAAAGAAGTGCGAAATGGGACGTACAGGCCGGGGATTTTGTCAGAGACGGGGCAAACCGTGTGGCGGAGTGCAGCGGACGGGAAGCATTTATGGTCTGGTGTTACAAAACAGCCCGGACGGAACGGTATGCCTGTCTGGCTTACCCTTCCGAACTTGGCGCAGAAATGGAAGCCGCCATGGAGGATGATGACGAGATGACAGTGGAATCCATGGTGGAGCGGACGATTACTGACGCACTTATGGTAAACCCAAGGACAGAGTATGTGCAGGATTTTGAATTCTCCTGGAATGGGGATGAAATGCACTGCAGATTCCGGGTGAAAGGGATGGACTGGGACGAGATTATAACAATAACAATATAGGAGGTGGCAGCATGCAGCCGGATTTTACAGCGCCGGATTTTATGGACAGCAGTTCAGCGGAAGAAATTCATGAGAGGATGATGGCGAACCTGCCGGATGACATTGACGATATGCCGGGGGGATTCCCCTGGGATTTTACCATGCCGGCAGCCCTGGAAAAGGCGGAACTTCTCCAGTACCACCTGACACGGGCGCTGATGGTGGCTTTCCCCCAGTACGCCTGGGATGAATGGCTGGATTTGCACGGGAAACAGGTTCATCTGGTTCGGCATGAGGCAGAAAAGGCCTCCGGGACGATAGATATAACCGGTCTGGCCGGTACGGAGATTGCAGCAGGCACAGTGTTCTGTACGCCTGCAACGGAATCCGGGCCCTCTCTGGAATTTGCTGCAGAAAAGACCTGTGTCATCGGTGAGGATGGAAAAGCGGAAGTGGGCGTTACCGCCCTGGAAGGGGGGACCATGTATAATGTAAAGGCAAACGCTGTTTCCCTTATGACAAAGCCGGTAAAGGGGATTACGGAGGCCAGCAACCCGGAACCGATGAAGGGCGGGACAGACCGGGAGAACAATGACGATTATTATGACAGGATTGCAGCAGAGTATGAAAACAGCAGGACATATCTTGGCAATGACGGGGATTATATCCGGTGGGCGAAAGAAGCCGGGGCAGGAGCCTGTATTGTGGTATCAGCCCCTCACGGGCCGGGAACGGTAAAGCTGGTGCTGGTGGACCCGGAGGGCCGTCCGGCTTCTGAAAAGCTGGTACAGGAGGTATATGACTATATCGTATCACCGTCTGACAGGGACAGGAGGCTGCTTCCCACTGCCTGTGCAGAACTGGAATGCGTGGCTGCCTCAACAGTGCCGGTTTCCTATGTATGCACCGGAATTCTGCATGACCATACCACAGATATGGAGCAGATTCGGAAGGAGTTTTCCGAAGCAGTCAGAAAGGTCTATACAGAGGCGAAACAGGAAGGGGTACTCCGGTATAATGATGTGCGCCCTCTGATAAGCGCCATCCACGGGGTGGAGGATTTTGACACCTTCCTCATAAACGGAGCCATGGAAAATATCAGCATACCGGAGGAAGAGTACCCGGAAACCGGTACCATTACGTTCAGTCAGGAGAAAATATGAATATGGCAAAGAAAACGGATATGGCAGACTTCCCCGACAGTGAAAGCGCAAAAAGGCAGCTTTCCTGCGTAACGGAAGGGTTTTATGATAATTCCTATGTTGGAAAGTGGCTGTTTCAGGTGATGGGTCTGGAGTATGACGATGCCAGGAGGATTCTGGAAGAGCTTCCACAGCAGTTTTTCCCGGAAACAGCCACCTGGGGGCTTATGTACCACGAGATAAAATGGGGACTTCCGGTCAGGGAACATCTGACGTATGAAGAGCGGCGGAAGCTGATTTATCAGAAAAGGGATTTTAAGGCTCCCATGACGCCCCGCCGGATGGAGACATACTTTACAAATCTGCTGGATTTTCAGGTCCGGGTGGCAGACATTCATGACGCCGGAGAATACGGCTTTTATCCGGAGCACCCGAATATTTTCCGGGTGGATTTTGTGGGAGACGGGACGCTGGATGTAAAAACTGTAAAATCCATGCTGAATAACCTGAAACAGTCCCATACGGTTTATATCATAAATGACAGGGTGGTCATTGAACTGGACAGCCGGGGGCTGGAAAAGTGCTCCCTGCCCGGAATGAAGGTGAGCATGTCCTGCCCGTTCTGGCAGAAAGGGATGTTGAATGGCGGCTGGACACTGGACGGAAGCATACTTCTGGACCGCATTCTGCAGAGACTCCACCTGGGAATCCGGCAGGGTGCAGCAGTGGCGGGGCATCGGGAAAAGGCAGAAGCCTCTGTTGTTCTGCGAAAAAATGAATGGTATCTGGACGGTGCGCACAGGATGGATGGCGAAAGGGAAATGAGCGCAAGGATTACAGAGGAGGTGTTATAGTTATGGCAGACCATGCAGAAGCAGTGGTAACCCTGCTGGCACGGAGCAAAATGGTAAAAGCGCGGGCCGGGATTTCACCCCTGCCGAAAATCACAGGGATTGCGTTCGGGGACGGAGGAACGGACAGTGAGCAGCAGGTGCTGGCGCCGGACGGGAACCAGACGGAACTGAACCATGAGCTGCTCCGGAAGCCGGCAGACCGGTATATCGTTCTGTCGGACACGAAGTGCAGGTACGAATGTACACTGGAACCAGGAGAACTTACTGGAGCGTATATCAGTGAAGCGGCCCTTTATGATGAAGAAGGGGACCTGGTTGCGATAAAGAATTTTCTTCCCAAAGGGAAAGACAGCGACCTTGCAATGACCATACAGATGGATGATGAATTTTAGGAGGGAAGGATATGGCAGATTTTGAGATCCCGGAAGAACCGGAATATAACAGAAATATAAGAAGATTTGAAACCACAGACCCGGCCCATGCGGATTTATTCAATGCGGTGGTGCAGACCCTTATTGGTAATGATGAGTTTTTGAAGAAAGTTACGGAGCAGTTGCAGCAGGAAATAGAGCAGCAGCATGGAGAGCTGACAGAGTATACCAACACAAAAATCGGACAGCTCATAAATGGTGCGCCGGAAACCCTGGACACCTTAAAAGAGGTTGCAGATGCTATACAGGAAAATGAGACAGTGGTGGAAGCTCTTAATGAGGCAATCGGGACAAAGCTGAATAAAGATGGGGATGTAAGAGATACTACGGTGACATTTACCAGCGGGGATACGGAGAATCCGGAGGAATGGGCAGAGGTTGCACCTGTGGAAAGCGGAGAGAAACAGAGCAGCCTTTGGCGGAAGGTTTCTCTTTTTGCAAAAAATCTGCGGTATCTCTGGAAACTGTGCGGAACCAGTGATATTTCCGGGCTGGCAGATGGGACGCTGACGGGAGCAGTCAGTAAGTTAAACACGGATTTACAGTTTAAAAATATTTCAGGTGAAGTTATGGTATTAACACCGAATATCGCGGAAAGTATTACTGTATACATCGAAAATGGGATAGTTTTCATCAGAGTAACCATTAAGGCGAGCCTGCAACCGTTTGTGGTGGAATTATTTAAAATACCGGAAAAATATGCGCCCCGAATGATTACTGATGCTGTCATTTCAAATCCTGCAGATGCAGACGATTTTGGAAGAATAGCCTCTGCCAATATTACTTCAGACGGAATTTGCCATATATGGCAAATTACACCTCTAAAATATGGGGAACCTTTTATGATTCAGTATCCTCTGAAACGGAGCTAAATTCACTGTAAATAAGTAACAATCAGAACAAATGGCCCTCCAACATAGTACCCGTTTGGTGGCATACGCATTCTGATTGCGCCAGCCTGATGCCATACAGCCAGCCAGTCACTTTGGTCAATATAATATCCTTTAATTGGTGCTTTTGCACCTGCAATATTTTGAATATATCCGGCAAAATCAATAATCTCATTATGAAAATCGTTAATAAGAATATATCCTGCATCGTGGTCTGAAATTACACCATCTGGTTCAGTTGGAGCAGTACCAGTATAAACCTGGCGATAGATGTTTCTTCCGTCTATCCATTTTCCGATTGCGACCGGATTAACAGAATAATTCTCCATCCCGGACAAATCCGTGTTTAGTAAACAAAAAACACAAAACCCCATATTTTTGCCTGAACAAAAACACTTAAAGGCCGCCTTTAAGTGTTTTTCTTATGCAAAAAAATAAAAAAAGGGGGTGAATCAATGTATGTGATATGGAATTTCATCCAGCAGAACTGGCTGGAATGGCTGTTTGGCATTGTAACATTCATTCTTGGTTGTCTTTACCGGGATGTGAAGAAACGTCTGAAAGATGAACAGCAGAAAAGCACAGCCACCGCAGAAGGGGTGAAGAGCCTGCTCCGGGAGAGCATTGTCCAGAATTACAACAAATACCAGGACAGGGAATGCTGCCCGATTTATGCCAAAGAATCCGTGAAGAAGGTATATGAATCCTACCATAATCTCGGCGGCAATGATGTGGCGACCAAACTGTATAAAAAACTTCTGGATATGCCGGAAGAACCAAAAGAAAGAGAGGAATGACTATGAGTAAAAAAACAGAGAAATGGATGAAAGCCGCCGCAGTCCGGGCAGTCAAGACCATGGCACAGAGCGCGGTTGCCTTAATTCCCGCGGCGGCCACCATAGGGGCGGTGGACTGGCAGGTGGTTCTGGGAACCGCAGCACTGGCAGGTGTGGCCTCCCTGCTTACGTCTCTGGCAGGCCTGCCGGAGGCTCCGAAAGAAAACGAAAAACAGGATTAATTTTAAAGAAAGAGAGGAATTATTATGTGTGCAATCGCAATTAACAGGGATTTTATTTCAACCAGAAATACTTATACCGGCAGGAATGCGCCGGTATATATCGTAGTTCATGAAACGGATAACTATGGCAAAGGGGCCGGAGCCAGACGCCATGCAGAAGCTCAGTTCCTTGGGCACTTAAGCACTTCCGTACAGTATTATTCCGGTTCTGACGGGGTTTATCAGGCTGCGGAACATACGGACGGTACATATTCAGTCGGCATTGAGTATGGCGGAAATCATGCGGTTAAAGACGCCAATAACCGCAATACCATCAACATTGAAATCTGCGTAAACAGTGACGGAGATTACGGGAAGGCCCGACAGAACGCTATTGAGCTGGTAAAACATCTTATGCAGGTTACCGGCATTCCCGCGGAGCGCGTCATCCGTCATTTTGACGCGAAAGGCAAATACTGTCCACGGAAGATGCTGGACAGCCCGGAATTGTGGGAGGATTTCAAAAAACAGATTTCCGGACAGGCAGGGGCCGGAACTGTGACAGTGCAGCCGGAGAATAAAAAGCCGGACAAACCTGCAGAAAATAATCAGAAGGAAGTCTGGTATCGTGTGGGTTCCGGATGGAAAGGCGGTATCTGTCAGAAACAGACAGGTGCTTATCATAATAAAGACTTTGCCATTAAAGACTGCAAGCCAGGACAGAATGTTTATGATGAAAGTGGAAAAATTATTTATTCCGGAAAGAATGCAGCAGGCGGGGCTGCAGGAGGAAGTACATCCACTCAGGGCTCCGATGCAGGTTATACTCAGAAGCAGTTTGTTCTGGATGTGCAGAAGGCCACCGGCTCTGCTGCGGATGGAATCGCCGGAGATGAAACAATTGGAAATACGGTGACGGTTTCCAGAAACAGACACAAATATCATGCAGTGGTGACGCCACTGGAGCGGAGGCTGAAAGTTCTTGGATATTACACCGGAGAAGTGGAAGCGGACAGAGGGGAGCTGCCCTGCTTTGGAAAGGGGATGGAAGAAGCAGTGAATACTTATCAGAAAAAAGTGCTGTGCTACAGAAACCCTGACGGTGAGATTACAGCCAGAAAAAAAATGTGGAAGTCCCTGCTGGGGATGATTTAAACGGCAAAGGCTCCGGATTGCTCCGGAGCCTGAATTTAAAAGGGCGTCTCTATGATATAATTTCCTTCTCCAAATTCTTTATTTCCAAATTCTTCAGCTTCTTTCTGCGTTGGAAAATCCTGTGGAAGTTCATTTTTCGTATTTATCGGAAATACTGTATAAAACCCGTCTTCCCAAACTCCATCTAACATATCCTCCTCACTCCCTGCATTACCCGGCAGGGACGAGATAAAAGCAACTGGGTTATTAACGGATAATTTATTCATAGTATGCCTCCTGTATATAAAAAATGTGGTTAATAGTTTCTTTTATATTGGATTTTCATCCCGTAAGTCTTTAGCCGCTTGCGGTCGCTGTTGCCGAACTATACGCACCGGCAACCGGGTGGTGTTTCATCTGATAAATCTATAATAAACCAATATTAGTTTAATGTCAAGAGTTTTTTAAACTTTTTTTGGATTATTTTTCTTGACTTTTTTTCTATATCAAATTAGAATGAAGTAAAGGAGGTTTGTGTATGCTGGCATATAAGATAGATGTGATAGAAGCGCTGAAAGAATCTGGATATAATAGCACTCGCATATTAAGGGAAAATGTACTTAGTCAGTCTGCTATGCAGAAATTAAGGAGGGGGGAAATGGTAGGTATAAAGACATTGGAGCAACTTTGCGAATTATTAGATATGCAACCAGGGAACATAATAAAATATGTAGAAAATAAACCAAAAATAGTTTAATTTTAATATTGACAATAAACCAAAAATAGTTTATAATAGTATTATCAGAT
>OFHM01000861.1_pt1 | contig 22696 bp, 31 predicted proteins | sample 1521311 | NCBI WGS metagenome assembly OFHM01 (sample SAMEA3504083, study PRJEB24116) | mouse gut metagenome | biome: mouse gut; feature: mouse-associated habitat; material: faeces | place: Denmark | collected 2011 | reverse complement strand
GCATTCGCCAAATGGATGCTGGCGCATCCGCTTGGCTCATTGCCCGCGGGAATCACAGGCTCCCAAAATACTGTTTATTATAAAGATACGCCTGGGAATAGGGCTTACAGGCGCCCGCCCGCTCATTGTATTCCATCGCCTTCTGCCGGTCTCCCAGCCTGTCATAGCAGACGCACAGCTGCAAAAGAGGGACATAATCATAGCAATCCGGCTGTACGAACCCATCGGAGCGCTCTCTTTTGGGCGTATTCAGCGCCGCCTCATACCAGTAGACGGCGATGCGGCAGTTTCCGCGCTCCAGGAAGTGCTTCCCGATCTCACAGCACAGCTCAGCCCTCGGCAGGTCGTAGCTCATGCTGCGCAGGAGCATCGACAGCGCAGCCTGCTCCTGTCCCAGTCGGTAATAGCAGGCGGCGCAGACGGAACATGCCTCTATCTTGTTTTCAATCCACCCGTCCTCTTCCAGAAGGAACCTCTCGAACACAGAGACAGCCTCTTCGTATTCCCCGTGGTAGTACAGCTCCCTTCCATAATAATACTGCTGCCGCGGTTCCAGGGGCTTTCCCTCCGCAATCATCCCGCGGTATATCCGCAGGTTCCGGTCCGGGTCCCCGGCCCCCTCCTTCCTGTGGCTGATCGCGATGTCGGAATATATTGTCCTGCCCTTTGGCGGGATCACTTCATGGACGGCTCCCACCCAGCGGAATCCAGCCCGGTTCCGGATCCATCTTTCCCGGAAATAGGAAAAGGACGGCCTGTGGGCCTCGTCAAAGGCAGTGTTGTATTTCATCATCACCATATCCGTATCCGATGGCAGGGTCTGCTTCAGCTCCAGGAATCCGGCCCGCTCCGTCTCCTCCAGGACATCATCGGCATCCATCCACATACAGTAGTCCATGGTGGCTTTGGAAAAGGCATGGTTCCTGGCATCCGAAAAGTCATCCTTCCACGGGTATGAATAGACCCTGGGCGTATACCGGGACGCTATCTCCACCGTCCGGTCAGAGGAACCGGTGTCTACGATGACAATCTCATCCACCAGTCCTGCCACGCTGTCCAGACAGCGCGCGATATGCTTCTCTTCATTTTTGACAATCATACAAAGGCTTATGGTAGGCATACTCTCCTCCTCTCTTTCCGAGCCCGTCATCTGCACAGCTTCTCTATGCTCAGATACATGTTGATTTTGGATGCGCCCGCGGAAGAACGCCATTCGAAGAACAGTCTTGATACTATTGGTATTTCGATTATAAAATATCTTGACAGCACAGCCGCCTCCTTCTGCCTTGCCGCTTTCGCCCATGCGGCATATAGGGGCTGCCTGCATTCGTTGCATATGGGCGTAAGCCTGACGGTGCCATGCCTTTTCATCATGACGGATATATAATAATTGATGGCATAGTAGCCCGCCGCCAGCTCCAGGGAACAGCCATTGCAGAGGGATATGTTCCCCGTCGTATCGGGTATCTCCGTCTTAAGCGGAAGGCTGGCGCACTCCGGCAGAATCAGCTCCCGACCCGTGAACGTGGCGAATATGCTGCTCTGGGGATAGCCGGGAGGCCCTGCCGGCCCCCGGGCGCCCGGAGCTCCTCTGGGACCCTGTGGGCCTGTGGCTCCCTGGGGGCCCTGTGGGCCGGTGACTCCCTGCGGGCCGATTTCCCCCCGTTCACCGGGACAGCCCGGCGGACCCGGCTCTCCCCTGGGACCCATGGGCCCGGTCTCCCCCCGTTCATAACAAATGCCGGGCATCCCCGGCATTTTCCCTGATTCCATCGTACCGGATCCGCAGCAGCAGGAAGGATCGTACCCTTCCGTCTCCGCAGCCCCTGGATGCCGGAAACCATCTGACGCAGCGCCCTCCGTCCCGCAGCCGTCCTCCGGCGGCGGCTGGCCCGCCCCCTGATTCCGGTTCCTGTCAGGGCGCCTCTTCCCGAACAGATTCGGCGGATTGCACTTCCAGTTCCTGTCATAGTCATACAATTGAAAACACCCCATTCATATTTGATATTCAATCATAGTGCATGTGATATGATACATTATATGCATGGGAGATCAATTTGTTTTTTCCGGCCAGGCCCTCATTGGTCCACGGCTCTGTACAGTCTGCAGAATGCCCTTCCCTCTCCACAATCCTCCCGCCGTCCATGGCGATAATTGTCCGGCCACTGCCGCCACAGCCCTACCGGCAGCATCCTCCCCCCATCCGTGGCGATAATCGCGCTGTATTTCTGCATCAGCCCCTTATAGTATCGATGTGCCCCGAAAGCTCCCGCCCGTTGACCAGGATACGGCCTGTGTCGTCCAGCCCATATTGGGTGGGCAGCCTGACGATGCCGGATTTCTCGCTTCCCGCCCACGATGGCATACTTCCTGCCCAGCCCAAAAGTCAGGTCAATCCCCTCCATGGAAAAGCCCTTGCCGCTTTCCTGCCCCACCTGTTCCAGACGAATCTCCCGGATATCCCCCCAGAGCGCTTCCTTCCCATCGCTCTCCAACAAGAACCTTGTCCATAAATAACAGCGCCTCCGAAGAGACGCTGTTATTTGCCACATTGTCAAGTGATGAATTCAATTTTTCTTGCATATATTTTTACATTATGGCATAATATAAGTAAGAAATTCTTACTGGAAAGGGGCGTAAGCAAATGAACACACAAATATTGACAGTTTCTTCCAAAGGACAGATTTCATTGCCAGTCAGCATCCGAAAACTCTTGTCGATTGATACTGGTGATAAACTGGTTGCATATACTTCAGGGGATGTTATCATGCTCAAAACTTTAAAGCTTCCTTCTGCTGAAGAATTTGAAGCCTCACTCGACGAGGCACAAAAATGGGCAAAGTCTGTTGGGTATAATGAAAATGATGTTAATAATATAATCAAATCAGTTAGAAAGAAGAAACGAGTATGAGAATTGTGATAGATACAAATGTTTTGATTTCTGGTGTGTTTTTTGGCGGATTTCCGAGAGAAATTCTTCGTGCTGTTGTTTGTCAGAAGATAACAGCCTGCGCTACGACAGAAATTATTAACGAATATGAAGAAATTGTGCAGGAAATGATTGACAGAAAACAAGGGCATATTAATAGAACAATTTTAAGCCCGCTAATTAAAACTATGGAAATTATCGAACCTGTTACTCATGTCGAAATATGCCGTGATCCTGACGATAACAAATTCCTGGAATGCGCAAAAGATTCTCATGCTTTATATATTGTCAGTGGAGATAAAGACCTCCTCGTAATAGAGCAGTTTGAAAACATTCAAATCGTGACTGCAAAAGACTTTTGTGAGAAATACTTTTCCGAATAAAAAGGAGCTATTACCTTTTCTATTGGAATATTTATAAAATCAAAATTAGAGGATACCTTTTCTCAACAAAGAGAAAAGTATCCTCTCTAATTTTATATAGTGACTACATATCTAAAGCAGCTGGTTTTACAATAAATAACATATCAGCATCTATGCCATACCTGCTGTATCCTGATGAATGGTTCCGCGACATAGGAGCCGGACCGCTGGCCTACACTGTCTGAAGCCCTGCAAGCTGCTCTACTTCCGCCACACTGAGCCCCGTATCCTCCGCGATTTCTTCAACTGTGAGCTTTCCTCTTTTCAGCAGCCTCAATGCTGTCTGCGTCTTTGTTTCGCTGATGCCTTGGCTCTTTCCCTGCTTTATTCCCTGCTTTATTCCCTGATTCAAGATGGTTCTCGCCTCTGTTTCAATCAAAGCTCCGCTCATCATGTCACCTACGCCTTTCTGCACATTTTCATATTTCTGTGCAATCTCTTTGATTACATCGCCGGAAAGCTCTATGATTGTCCGCTTGTCAAATGCCCCAATCACACCCTGCCGTTCCAGTCCGTCAAGCCTTTCCAAAATCTCCTGATACTCGGCCTTCAGTTCCGTCAGCTTCTGCTCATCACTATTATACTCCGGAAACCCCTTCTCATGTGAAAAAATATAAAAAGGAATCAGCATCAGCAGGCCTTTCCCAAAAATATCTTCCAGCGAGTATGTCTGCACCTTCATAATCGGCACATCGTACCGAACCGTCCCGCCCGGTGTGACGATAACATACTTCATTCTGTCCGGGGTCCTTTGATAGGTCCGAAGGTACAGAACCGCCGTATTGGGGAATGTCACGGTCAATGTCTCCTCTGTGACCTCTCCCTCGTCAAGCGCTATCTGCGCGTCATACTCGAAAAGCCTTACGGTAATCTTCCCATCCGGCAGGCTGCTCTCACACTCAATATGGTATTTCTTCGGTATCTTCCCAAAAACAGTAAAATTCGTATCCGTAATCCGTTCTTTGTCCGCTTCGTCCTGCCGGTCTAAAAAATGTTCGTTGGGGAAAAAACGGATTTCTTCCTCTCCTGTATATGTTTCCCCGAAAATCTCATTGATCACGGGTATAATCAGCTTCCGGCAGTCATTTATACTGCTTAACGATTTCACTTGCCGTGAAACCAGACTGCATAACGCTGACTGGTTCATTCGCATGATTACATTAGGCAGCATTCAGCGTTATGCAGTATAAGATTGTCCGGAATGCACCGTCATATATAGTTGCCATATTTTATCCCCCTCTGAACCTGTACCCTTATCATAGCATTTTTTTATGGCAAATTCAAGAATCTTTACCCTTTAACGCCGCCCAAAGGCGCCCGGTCATTCCCCATATGTTCCCAGCCCTTCGCTGTCCGGCTACTCCTTTCCCGAATCGGACGACACCTTTTCCGTCTGATTGCCGCAAGCCTGACACGCGCTCTCCATCTTCCGGAAAACCCCACAGAAAAGCAGCCCAATGAGGCACACCGCAGCGCCGGTGGGAGTCAGCACCAGAAAAACCGCTTCCCGGAAGCCATCGAACAAAAAGCCGTATACCGTCTGCCCTGCCGGCTGGGCGCACAGGGTGACGGCAGATGTGCAAGCCATCACCTTTCCGATCAAATCCCCCGGCGTGTTCTGCTGTATCAGGGACACCGCAAAAACGGAAAAGATGCTGACCGCAATCTGCATGCCGCAGAAAGCAGCCACATTGAACTTTATACTGATGATAAAGTCATGCCTGATCACGCGGAGCACATTCCCTCCATGTCCCGTCGGCTGACGGCGCAGCCTTATGAAGCATTCAAATGAGGCCGTAATGAAAAACCAGACAATGCTGATATCCATCACAGGCTTCAGCCCAAAAGCCGCATAGAGGACGCCGCCCAGCACAGCCGTCCCTGTCAATTCCGCCGCAGGGTAATCCAGATATGGCTAATCCCGCCAGTCCCCTCTCACCCGCATCTGCCCGCCAGCTTCCGAAGCCCCTCCAGCGCCGGTTTCTCCGGGAAATATTCCAGCCCGACATAGCCCGTATACCCCGCTTCCCGGATAGCATGGAAAATATTGGGATAGTTCAGCTCCCCCGTGTCCAGCTCATGCCTGCCGGGGCATCCCGCTGCGTGGAAATGGCCTATCCTGGCGATATTCTCCCGGATATTCCGGATGAGGTCGCCCTCCGTAATCTGCTGGTGGTAGATGTCGAACAGCACCTTCACCCTGTCGCTCCCCACTTCCTCTATGATTTCAAAGGCCTCCTCCGAGGAGGACAGATAATATCCCTTATGATCCACGGCCGTGTTCAGGGGCTCCAGCAGCAGCGTGATATCCGTTCCCTCCAGGAGCTCTGCCGCCCGCTTTGCGCCCTGGCACAGAGCCTGGTGCTGCTCCTTCCGCGGCCGCCCCGTATCCGCTCCCACCTGGCTGATCAGCCTGCGGCACCCCAGCCGCCTGGCCGCCTCCATGCTCTCCTTCAGCCCTTCCAGATATACCTCATGGCGGGACGGATCCACCAGGCTGGCGAACTTTGTGCAAATAGCGGCCACCTCCAGATGCAGGCGCTCCCTTTCGGAGGCGATCCTGCCCAAATCCTTGTCCCACCAGGACCAGAGCTCAATGGCCCCGATTCCCGCTTCCTTCGTCTCCCGGATCCCCTCCAGGACGTTCCTTCTCTGATACAGTGCGTCGATGCAGACGGAATAATTCATCTCTCCAAAGCTCCTTCTTTTTGTCCCATTAAGAAATTCTACGCCAGATACGGGATATCCGTCAGCCAGGCATATCTATATCTGGTATCTCTGCCCCTTCCTGCGGCAGCCCCATCTGAGCCTGCCGGACACCGATAGTTTTCCCCTTATGGGCAGATGATATACTTGCCCCTGGCCCGAACCCGGGGGCTGCTCAGTATCTCCTCCAGCTTTTCCAGCCCGCATGTCCCGCAGACCATGCCGCTCACGTCCAGGCGGCCCGTGTCGATCAGATCCAGCGCCCGCTTTTGTGTATAGGGATTGATATAGGAAGCCTTCAGCTCCAGCTCCTTCTGGAATATCTCAAAGGGCTTCACCGAAATAGTCTCATCCGGCTTCGTCAGGCCGAACATCATCACCACCGCCTTGTTCCCGGCGATGTGGATGGCCTGCTCGATGGTGGCAGGACGGCCCACGCACTCGATGACCGTGTTCACCCGGGTGAATCCGGCTTTTTGCAGCTCCTTCTTCACATCCGCCTGTAAGGGATTGATGCAGACATCCGCCCCCAGCTTTGCCGCCACCAGCCGCTTCTCCTCCACAGGCTCCAGCAATGCCACCTTTGCCGCGCCCTCCAGCTTCGCAAGCTGCAGCATCAGCAGGCCTATCATGCCACCTCCGATGACCACCGCCTGGGAACCCGGCCGGATTCCGCACATGTCAATCCCATGGAGGCAGCATGCCACCGGCTCCGCCATGGCCCCTGTTCAAAGGAAGTCCTCTCCCCCAGCCGGTCCTGCCTCTCATTCACGGCGCAGTATTCCGCGAATCCGCCGTTTACAGTGGTTCCGTATCCAATCATATGCTCGCAGTAATGGGCCACGCCGCTCCTGCAGGGCGTACAGGCTCCGCAGTAACAGTTGGGATCCACGCACACCCTGTCGCCCGGCCGATAATCCATCACCGCTTCGCCGACTCTCTCCACGATGCCGGAGAACTCATGCCCCAGTATGGTGGGCGGGGTGACCTCCGCCGCGCCCTTGTCCCCCTCATAGATATGCACGTCCGTGCCGCAGACGCCGCAGGCCTTCACCCGGATCAGCACATCCTTCGGCCCCACGGCCAGCATCTCATGCTCCTCAATCCTTAAGTCGTGTTTTCCGTAAAATACCGCGCTCCTCATCTTCTGCCTGCCCCTTTCTCTTCTCCGGTCCGCTCTTCCGCCCACGTTTATCCCTGACGCCGCCCTGTCTGCCGGGCGCATTACAAGAAGCTTCCGCTTCCCCCAACATGTCCCGCAATACCCGCAGCCTTAGAAACCAGGCCGGAATCCGCACCGGAATCCGCTTAAATTTGGATTCTATTGTAAACCCATATGCCGCTTTTTTCAATAGCCATCTCACCAGGCGGATATCCACGCTGCAGCAGGGAAGCATAATTTGACGTGCCTGGCGAATTTCAAATTCCACTTGCAAATACAAGCATAAACAAGTATAATAAAACATAAACAGGCAAAAACAAGAATCCACCCAAAGGAGCTCATCAGAAATGTTCATGGAAGAACGCCAAAAAGATATCGTCAGAAGAGTAAATGAATCGGGCCGGATCCTGGTATCGGAAATCCGGGAGCTCTACCAGGTCTCCGCCGACTGCGCCAGGCGCGACCTCCGGGTTTTGGAGAGCAGGGGACTGCTCCAGAGGACCCATGGGGGCGCCATTGCCATAGCGCCGGGGGGAGCCTTTCCCTCCGCCACCTACAACCCCATCGATGTGCAGGAGCCCCGGCCCGATTATCTGGCTGTGGCCAGGCGGGCTCTGAAGCATATCGAGGCCAATGAGGTCATTTACATCACCACCTCTCTGGTGGGGTATTATATGGCCCGGGACCTGCCGGAGGACATGCCCGTGACGGCTCTGGTGAATTCCGTCACGATTGCGGAGGCCCTGCGGAAAAAAATGAACGTATCCGTCATCCTCCTGGGCGGCGAAATGTCCCACCGGGGCCACTGCCATGACTTCTACACCGTCCAGATGGTGAAGGGCATCCGGATCGACAAAGCGTTCCTGTCCCACACCGCATTGTCCCTGGATTTCGGGGCATCCATCCACGACAGCGCCGGGGTTGCGTTCGGGCGGGCCGTCATGGAGAGCAGCTCCGTGAACATCGGCCTGTACCCTTCGTCAAAGGCAGGGAGGCATTCCGTCCATTCCGTGTGCCGGATGATTGACTACGATTTCGTCATCACTGACAGCAATGTCTCTGAGGATTTCCTGGTGCAGGGCAGGGAACTGGGGGCGGTCATTGAAGTGGCGGATGTAAAAGGAGGGGAATGAAGCTATGTACTGCATATTAGTGACAGGAATCCCGGCCTCCGGGAAGAGCACCCTGGCCAGAGCCCTTGGGGAGGAACTGCGCCTCCCTGTCATATCAAAGGATTCCCTGAAAGAGATTCTGTTCGACCAGGTGGGCTTCCGGTCCAGGGAGGAGAAGGTAAGGCTGGGAAATGCCAGCATGGAAATCATGTATGCCATCGCAGGACAGTTCATGGGGGCAGGACAGCCCTTTCTCCTGGAGAACAATTTTGAGCGCGCCTCCGAGGACGGCATCAAGGCCCTTCTGGCCAGATACCGGTATCCGGTGCTGACGCTGCACCTGACAGGCGATTACAGCGTCCTCTACCGGCGTTTCCTGGAGCGGGAATCCAGCCCTGACAGGCACAGAGGGCATGTGGTGAACGATTGCTATCCGGAAAAGGCCGGAGGCCTCCCGGAGAGACAGAGGGCGAAGACTATTTCCTATGAAGACTTTGTCCGCGGCATCGAGACCAGGGGATTCGATACCTTTGAGGTTCCCGGAGAACAAATCAGGGTAGACACGACGGATTTTTCCACAATCGATATGAAAGGGCTGTTTTCACGGATTGCGGCATGGAGGGAGCGGGCGCTGCATGGCTGACGCACATGTCCGCCCGCCCCGATATGAATTGCCATATCTCTACATCTCAAACCACTTGACCTTCATCACGAAGTTTTTTGCATTTCGGTAGCCGGCCTTTCCGTAATATCCCTCGTGCATATCATCATTTACCGCCTGAAGCTCTACACAGGATGCCCCCTTTTCTTTTACCCGCTGTTCAAGCTCCCTCAAAAGCATGCTTCCTATCCCTTTGTTTTGGTGCTCATAGGCAATGACTATTTCATCCAGCGTGTATCCGATAATGTCATCGTACTGTTTGAAATACCCCATGGCAAAACCCATTACGCCATTTCCGTTTTCCACTATCAGCCCGTAAGAGTCCTCCATGCTCAATACCTGGTGAATCCGCTTTGACGCTGTCTTTTCGTTCCAACAGCCATCCTCCTGCCCATTGTAATAGGAAATATAGAGGGGCAGGACAGCCGCTATATCCTTCAATTCCATCTCTCTAACAAGCATAGCTCTCAACCTCCCTTGCAATCCGTCCCTTTTACAGATACCCCCGTTTCTTTGCCTCTTCTATCAAATGGGGCTGAATGTCAGGGTATGTCCATCTCTCCGGGAACCGGTCTGTTATCACGATTTTTTCAATTTCACTATGCAGCTCTGCCTCAAAGCGCCTGATATCGGCAAAGAAAAACATTCCAAAAGATTCTTCTCCATGATTCAGATTATCAGGGGCCGTAACGGAATAGATACAGATGGGCTCTATATCAAATTCCAAAGCCCCCGTTTCCTCATACAGTTCCCGTTTCGCCGTATCCATGATATTTTCCCCGTCCTCCCGACGGCCTCCGGGCACTTCCCATGTATCTCTGTCCCTGTGTCTGCAGAAGACATATTTATTCTGCGTTTTAGCAAAGATTACCGCGAACTTAAGCAGTTCATCCGCTGCATCTTCATAGAACCTGACCTCTGTCATTTCAGTCCCCCTCCATACTTCACCCTTTTTTCCGGTATTCACTCGCTTCACAAATCGCGTTCCGATGCCCTAAGTATAGCATATCCTCCTGCAGTTTGCCATGAGATAACTCCCCAAAACGGGATAAGCTTCCCGAAAATTGCAATAAGACGCACATCACCAATGTGGCCGAAGAGGTATGGCACTATCGCTATGTGGGGAAAGAAGCAGCGGCAGAAATCCATGAGCGCGGGACTTGTCTGGAGGAATATCTGGAAAGCCCTGAAAGGTAATTTATGTAAATCCTATTCCGCATGTAATACATACGCTTGCTTTCAGCACACAATAGTGCTATAATAATCACAACCTGAATATGAAAGGAGCGATAACTATGGCACTGGCAACCTTAACCGCAAGGGTAGACGAAAAAGACAAGGCCAGCTTTGACACCTTCTGCTCCAATGTTGGCCTGAATACGTCTACCGCAATCAATCTCTTTGTAAAAGCAGTTTTACGCGAAAACCGCATCCCATTCGAGATTGCCCAGGCTACCGACCCCTTCTTCTCCGAAGCAAACATGGCCTATGTTAAGAAATCCGTCCAAGAACTGAGAGCCGGGAAAGGCACCGCCCATGAACTGATTGAGGTGGATGATGAGTGAAAAAATATGGTCTGACGATGCCTGGGAGGATTACCTCTACTGGCAGACGCAGGATAAAAAAACACTAATGCGAATCAACCAGCTCATCCGGGATATCGAGCGGAACGGCTGTATGCAGGGAATCGGGAAACCCGAACCCCTCTCCGGCGACCTGCAGGGCGAATACAGCCGCCGCATCAACGAAAAAGACCGCCTCGTCTACCATATGGAAAATGGGCGGCTCTACATCGCCCACTGCAGAGGCCACTACGGAGATAAATAGCCTCAACCAATCCCCGCCCGCATTTGGGACGGGGATTTATCCCTTAATCCAGAAACATCAAACATCATCGAAATCCCCCTGCGTTGCCAATTTCACATAGGCATCCTACTGTTTCATATATTGTTCGAGCATAGGAATTATACTGTGTATGTTGGAGGTGCAGCATGGAATATATGACTTTGAAAGAAGCTGGCGAGAAATAGGGCGTGTCCCCGCGCCGGATGAATTATTATTGTGCCGCCGGCCGTATACCCGGTGCTGTGAAGATGGCGACAATCTGGCTTGTGCCAAAGGACGCGAAAAAGCCGGTTGACAGACGCTATAAAAGCACTGACGATGGAAAGGAGTGATTTTCTATGGCAAATATTTTGATTGTTGAAGATGAAAAGAATATGCAGGACATCATTGCCGCATATATGCAGCGGGGCGGACATACCTGCCTCACCGCTGACGATGGCGTGGATGCTTTAATGATATTGAAAAATAATCCGATGGATTTAATGATACTGGACGTAATGATGCCCCATCTGGACGGCTTTTCCGTCTGCAGAATGGCGCGGGAAATGAGTAATATGCCCATTATCATGCTGACCGCCAAGGGCGGCGAGGACGATAAACTAAAAGGCTATGAGTATGGGGCCGATGACTACATGACAAAACCTTTCAGCCCCAAGGTGCTGCTTGCAAAGGCAAACGCCCTGCTTCGCCGTTCCTCCTCCGTTCCTTTGGACGCATTGAGCTTCGGGAAAATAGCAGTAGTGCCGTCCTCTCACAAAGTATTTATAGACGGGCAGGAAATCACGCTCACCCATAAGGAATACGAACTGTTGTATTTCTTCATGGTAAATCCCGGACAGATTTTCACTCGTGACCAACTGCTGAACAGGATTTGGGGCTATGACTTTGAGGGAACTACCCGGACGATAGACACTCATATCAAAACCCTGCGGCAGAAATTAGGCGACGAGGGAAAACATATCGTCACTCTCATTCGCTCCGGCTATAAATTCGAGGTAACAGTATGAAAATACAGGATAATTTTACGTTCCGTACCGTCCGTAAAAAGATATTGATGGTTTCTAAGTTAGCCGGTATTCTGCTCATCCTTTCATACATCCTTTCGACCAAGCTGGAAATCGAGCCTGATATTTCACTTGCCCTTTGGTTCGCCTTTGTTATTGCCCTTGTCCTTGTTGTCGATTTTTTAATGGGGCACTTTATTTCCAAACCCATTTCAAAACTCAACCAAACAGCCCGGAAGATGGCAGAACTGGACTTTTCCGCTCCATGCGCCATTACGACCAATGATGAATTCGGAGAACTGACTGTAAGCCTCAATACGATGGCTGGTAATCTTCAACAGGCCCTTGCCAGACTGGAAGCGGCAAATACACGGCTTGAAAAAGATGTGGAGCAGGAACGGCGACTGCTGGCCGAGCGCAAAGAGTTGGTAGACCAGCTTTCCCATGAAATGAAAACTCCGCTGGGCGTGATCCGCGCCTACGCCGAGGGCTTGCAGGACGAAACCGACGAGGCCAAAAAACAGAAGTATTCGGAAATCATCATCACCGAAACGGAACGAATGAGCGGGCTGATCACAACGCTATTAGATTTATCCGCGTTGGAAACCGGCGCTACCCGGCTTACCCCGGAACGATTCGATTTTGTGGAATTTCTTGAAACTGTTGCCGGGCGGCTGTTGATCGACGTTCCGGACGCCAATTTTACATTGCAATATGAACTGCCCGAACACAAGGTATATGTGGATACGGATAAGGCCCGCATGGAACAAGTTTTAGATAACCTGATTGTCAACGCAAAGAAAAATGTCCAGCCGGGAGGTGTCTTAAAACTATCCCTGCGGGAACAGCAGCGCGCATTACATTTTTCCATCTATAATCAAGGCCCTCAAATACCGCAGGAGAACTTGCCAAAGCTCTGGACGAAGTTCTACCGGGACAGCAATTCCAAATACAGCGGTTCCGGGCTGGGACTTGCCATCGTCGCACAGATTCTGTCCATGCAGGAGTTGGACTTCGGCGTAAAAAACCGTTCCGATGGCGTGGAGTTTTATTTCTCTATTCCATCTGTCAGTTAGACAGGCAGGACCATTTTTTGAAGATTTCACGCCAATTTCACACCGGGCTCACACCGATTTCACCGCATTTTCATAAGTTTACCTCAACAAGAGGGCAGTCAGCCCTCACAGACAAAGGAGGTAATTTTATGACGCTTTTAGGTTTGGAATGGTACTGGTGGCTGGTGATCGTGGCAGTGCTGGCAATCTCTATCCCGTTCAAAATTAAGTTTATGAAGTGGTGGAGCAAGCGGGAGCAGGAAAAGAAAAAGGAGCAGCACGGGAAATGGGGTGATGATGAATGATTGAAGTAAAGGATTTGACTTTCTCCTACGGCAAAGACAAAAAGGCGCTGCACGGCCTGAACTTCACTGTGGAAGATGGGGAAATCTTCGGCTTTCTGGGGCCGAACGGCTCCGGGAAATCAACGACCCAAAAAATCCTGACCGGGATTTTGAAAGGACACGGCGGCAAGGTGTCGCTGTTCGGGCAGGATATTTCTGCGGCACGGAGGCAGGAGTTTTTTCAAAAAATCGGCGTCTTATTTGAGTTTCCCTATCTGTATGCTAATTTGAGCGCCGTTGACAATCTTAAATATTTTTCTTCGTTCTATCCGAAAGAACAGATACGCAGCATTGAGGAAGTTTTGGAGGAATTGGAATTTAAGCCGGACTTTCTTAAAAAGCCGGTTTCGTCCTACTCAAAGGGTATGCGGCAGAGGGCAAGCATGGCGCGGGCACTGATCAGCAATCCCAGGTTGCTGTTTCTGGACGAACCGACCAGCGGGCTTGACCCCTCCGGCGCTGTCCTGTTCCGTAAGATCATTGAGGAAGAACGTAAAAAAGGGACGACGGTATTTTTGACTACCCACAATATGCTGGATGCCGACCTGCTCTGTGATCGGGTGGCGTTTATCGCGGACGGCGAGATCAAGGCACTGGACACTCCGAAAAACCTGAAAGAGCGAGGCAGCAATCACCGCGTTGTAATCGACTATTTGTATCAGGGGGGCGGGAAGAAAAGACGATTGAGGCCCCGGAATTAGAAGCAGGTATTCCTTTTGCGCATGACGAGATCATCAGTATCCATTCACAGGAATCAACATTGGAGGATATGTTTATCCAATATACGGGAAGGGGGCTGTCTTGATGTGGAAAAGTCTTTATTCCCTGCTCAAAAAGGATTGCCGAATGATGGTTTCCGGGAAATTCTTCCCCATGTCTTTAGGCTTTTTGGTTCTTTACACTCTGTATGTGAACTTTGGATATATCAAATTCATGGATGCCAGTCTATACAACGTGTACCTGTATGACCCGGCAGGAACGCAGACAACGGTTTCCACGCTGGTTCAGCGCGTTTCATCGAAGGAAGCGCTGGACGCAGTTTTACTCGATGATACCAACGGTGTCGGCATTGATGCCAGCGCCGGAGAGCCACAGCTTGTATTCTATGAGGGAACAGAAAAGGCTGACCGCCACCGGGTCGACTATGCGCTTTCTCTCCTACAGCCGTCAGGGCATTACAGCGCCCAGGTGATCGGCTCCAATACGCCGGAGCAAAAGGCAAGGAAAGAGATCACCTGTGAACTGCTGTTTTTTGAGATTGCCGCTGTGGGGTTTTTAGGGATTGCCGCTGTGTTGTTCAAGGAAAAAGGAATGGGCGTTATCCGTGTCCATGCCATTTTACCTTTGCAAAAAAATCTGTTTATCCTGTCCAAGCTGGCAGTCTTTCTGCTGTCCGATCTGGTCTTTGCGGTACTGCTCACCGTGCTGAATGTTGGAGTTTCGGATACCGCATCCATATTGCCTGCGGTGCTGCTTCAAACGGCGCTTCTGTCCTTGATCATGGCCTTGACCGGTCTGATTTGCGCCCTGCTTCTAAAGGACTTCCGACAGTTTACATTGGCCTATCTTCTGATTGCCATTTTTGTTGCAACTCCTGTGTTTTTGGCTGCAAATACGGCGGTAAAGCTGGATTGGATTTATTTCCATCCATTTTATCATATCTATATGGGCCTGAAAAACGCTTACTTTGGAACTTCCTCGAATAGCCTTGCCTATTATTTGGGGTGTCTGGCTGCAATCGTTGTATTATTCGCAGGGGTACAGCGCGTGTTCCGCAGAGAAATGGGAAAGGAGGGCTGAATATGAAAGGTTTACGTTACCAACTGAAAAGCGTATTGCATGACAAGTTCTGCCTGATGACCTTTCTTTTACCCATTGTCGTTGCAGTAGCTTTAAATTTTGTCGGCGCAATCGACTTTTCTACGCTGGGCGAGTTGCATTTTGGGGTTCTGAAAGGCAATCTGCCGACACAAACCGTTACATGGCTGGAACGCTACGGCCCGGTGACAGCTTATCCGACGGTAGAAGAGCTGACAGACGCAATAAAAGAGCCATCTACAAATCTAATTGGTGTGGAAGCTGATGGAAACAGCATCAAAACAATTCTTTCCGGCGATGAGATGGATATATTTCGCCAAACCGCTGACACGCTCCCTGACCTGTACGAACAGAGAAATGCGGTCGGGCAGACGGAGGTTCAGATTTTAGAGCGTCCCGATGTGATGGCTGGATTTCAGGATATGTTCATTGCTGTTACATTGATCGTCGCTATGTTTATGGGATGCACCTTTAACGCAATGAACATGATCTCTGAAAAGGAGGACGGCGTTGCGTTTATCAACGAGATTTTGCCAATGACCCGCAGCCAATATATCATGCAAAAGCTCTTTGTCGGATTTATCTGCGGGTGTCTATCCTCTATTATTACGGTTTGTATCTGCTTCCGGCTTTCTCTGCAAAATGCGGCTCTCATGCTGGTGCTCATTGTGCTTTCCGCATTTGTGGCAGCAATGACAGGCTTATTCATCGGCAGAGCTTCCAATGGGCTGATGGTCGGCGTGGTTTATATCAAAATCGTTATGCTGCTATTTATGGCTGTACCAATCCTGAGCTTTCTTGTGGGAATAAGTCAGCCGCTTCTTTTGGCAGTTTGCTACCTTGTCCCTTCGCAGGCAACATTCGAGGGTATTATGGACTTATCAACAGGCAGTGGGACAGCAGCAGTAAAAGATATTTTTATTCTCTTAGTTCATTGTATTGGATGGTTCCTGTTATATATTGGCCTTTCGATGCATCAGAGGAAAAACTCATAAATGGTTCATAATAAGCCGCAGTCAAAGGAGTTGTTTGATAGCGCAAGAGGCAAAGGGGCCATTAGAGCAGATTATATGCTTTTAGACGGCGGCTTTTGAGAATCAAAGCCGCCGTTGCCTTTTTGAAAAAGATTTACGGAGGGTGTGATAACTGCGCGCTTTTTTAGACCTCAACAACGGCAAAAGGAGGCTAATCTGTTTCTGTTGTCCGTCTACTTTGGCGGTCAGCGTCTTGTAACAAGCATTTTCCGAATCATAACCTACTATATCTACGCAAAAACCGAGATTAAAAGTTATTCCGTTACACTATTTTCCAAAAATATAATTTTCCTATGCAGTTTCTCTCTCAGCTTAACCATCCAATCTGATTCATTAGGATATTCTTCGCTAATGCAGCGAATTAATCTGGCATACGAATATAAATTGCAGAATCTTCGCATCAGTGTTAACTTTTCAGCATAATCTGGCTCTAACATTTTTACACTTTGATACCCCCGCAGAAAAGTAGTTTTTGCAATCATTTGCCTGTCTGCCGGAATATTCTCCAGCAATGCATCCAGAGCCTGTTCCAAATCAAGCAAAAAGAAGTGATACATACCATCTTCAAAGTCAATTACTGTGCAACATTGCCTGGTTTCATCCCAAAATACATTATCCGGCTCAAAATCGTAATGAATCAATCCAAAAGAATCATTTGTCTGAGGAAGCATGTCCAACGCTTGCTGAACTCCCTCCAACTCAACCAGCATTTTATTGGGGGCGTGGTATTTTTCAAGGGTTTTCCCAATCCATAGCAGGACATCACGATATGTCCATTTTCTGATTTTCGGAGAATATTCAGCGGATAGCAAATGAAGCTGTCCAAGAGCCTTTCCATACGCATACACAATATGATCATTACAGTCGGTATCTTCTATGGAATTTCCGTCAGCCCCATTAAAGACACTTGCATAATATTTCCCCCAAATTGAATCAAGTGTAACAACAAGTTCACCTGAATTGGATGCAACTGGAATTACGGAGGGATAACTCCTGCTTTGCAGATAGCACAAAAATTCCAATTCACCTTTTAGATTGTTTTCTATTTTCTCCGACACAGGAGATAAACGCAGAAAACGCATATTCCCATGCCATAAGAAAGGATAGATTGCATTTGATGAAATTCTAAAATGTTGCAAGCAATCATCAAGAGTCTCTGTATCGTATCCCCAATTTTTCAATGCAAACTTTGCAAGGTCGTAGTTTTCGTATAAATATTTTAATTTTAGTATATAAGTCCTTTAAACTTGATAAACACTCTAATCCCTATACAAATGGCAATAACTTTTCAGCAAACACCTTAATCATCTTCATACTTTCCACTGAATACAACACCATTCATTTTTTTATATGAATTTTCATGTAACAAGGCTTCCTTATGATATTGCAGGTTTGTATATTTTTTATAATAATACTCTTTCATTAATTTCAAATCATTCAAGTACTTTTCAACGTCCATAGCACACACTCTTGTCCACAAAAGTCTATCAATTGATATTACGAAAATATCCCCTTCGTCAACAGCTTCTTTCCTAAAAAAGTCATAATCAAGATGAGCAATACTTCTCCAAATTTCAAATTCATCAACTGCCACACCTAAATCGCCATATAAGTCCTTTCGTTTCTCAGGATATTTTTCTGCCAGTCTCTGATAATCTTTATCTGTTATAACAAAATCAATATCTTTTCCCGATTTTCGTATCCCATAATACTCCATAGCTTGTCCACCTATTAAAATTGGTTTCGATGAAAACTGTAAATTACTTTTTAATATGGCCTCCTTAACTTTCCTAACAATGTCATTCATACTTTCCACTCCTTCAATCCATTTTTCATCTCAAATTTGTAAATTTGGTTATATTATTTTCTCTCTCCATTTACCACAAAAATATAGGGCATAGCAACCGCCACGCCCCATATTTCTTATAGCTCCAACGACTTCTCGGCGTGTCCTTTGCTATTATTAACTATTAGTGTTGCCACGCAATTATTATGGCAAATCCCGTCAATTTAGCAAACGATTTTTGAAATGTTACGCAATAAAAGCCGTTTTGATGATAAAAGAATAGAATATATCCTGCGTCCATTTTTATTTGAAAGTTTTTCCAAAATAAGGCTTTCAAAACGTATATTGCGTAACACATTTCCTTATTTACCCTTAACACATGGTACTAGCACCATGTATAAATAATCAATAAGGATGAACAATTTTTCGTTACCATCACTACACTATGAAAATTTCCTTAAACACACCCGATTTTGCTATTTACAAAATAAATCAGATATTTCCTGTAAAACAAGTTCAATATAATCTCTTAATTTTTTTGTAAGCAAATTCCAATCATATTCTTGTATTGGAAAAATCTCATCTTCTTCCAATACCTTTTGTACTGGAAGTGATATTCCTGTATTCCATTCAGAATTGTATGGAACAACCTTACCTTGAATAGTATCTAAAGCATTTGCTATTGTATCATTTACCATTGCTTTATAACTCTTTAATGCCCAATCAGAAGCACCACCATGTGAAATAATCCCCACCGGTACTCCATATACTTCAGATTTATACTCATTATCTTTCCACCAATGTAAAAAAGTAATTTCCTCCATTTTTTCCAGTATCATACTTAGTTTTGCAGGTATTGGAGCATAATGTGGCGATACAAAGAAAAGAGCATCTGATTCTATAACTTTTTCATAAATTGTATTAAAATCAGTATCATTACAGCATCTTTTACTTTCAAAACATTTTCCACAACCAATACACGGTTGCAAAAGGTAGTCTCTTAAATCCACTATTTCACACACTATTTCCTTTTCTCCTAAAATTTCTGAAATTTTAGAACATAGAATTTGCGAAGTACTATTTTCTTTGCTATGCAAAATATTTGACGCTGATATACATAATACTTTCATTCAATCTCCTACCCACATTAATCTCTCGCATCAAATTTATAAAATTGATTATACCACTTCTGCACTCTATTTACTACAAAAATATATGGCACAGCAACCGCCATGTCATATATTTCTTATCGTTCTAACGACTTTTCAATCTTCCATTTCTGCCCCTTCATTTTATTTGCATGATTTCTTGGCATCGTTTTGACACCAAAATAATTTTCTCCTTATCCACCCCTATTACATGGTGCTAGCACCATGTCTTTTATGCAGCTAAGAGAAAATCAGATAAACACTCTATCCATATGCAAATGGAATTTATTGAGCTGACACAAGAGTGTAATCATAAAAATTATACATTTGCTTTTATATATTCAGCAAAGAAAAAAAGTGGCAAATCACTATTTTTACTTATTCCGTCATATGAGATTGGTTCACAAGTTTGTTTTAGTACAAATCCGTTTTTTGCCGCAACATTTAAGTAATAAGATAACGGGCGATGAAAGTGCTCTGTTTCACCCCAAAATTCATTTTTAAATTGATAGGTTTTAATATATTTATCCATCGCTTTCGCATACCTGTAGCCATTAGAATCTTTAAGCCAATAACAATCATAAAATGCAGGATGGACAATTGAATAATACAATATTCCCCCTGTTTTAAGTATCCTTCTACATTCCGAAAATACAAAATCGATATTTTCGATATCCATGAATACTTGATTTGAAAATACCACATCAAATTGGTCTTTTTCAAAAGTAAACGGAGCTGTGATATCCATAATGGAGAAATCAATGTCAGGATACCGTTTTCGAGCTATTTCAATCATCTTTTCAGAACCATCAACTCCTATTACATCACCCCCTATGCTTCTAAAATAATCTGCATAAACTCCATAGCCACAGCCAAGGTCTAATACTTTCTCTCCACTAAAATATTCAAATCTGGCTTTTACTATTCTTTTATTGCTTTCTACAAATTCTGAACATTCTTGATCTTCCGTATATTTTGCTGCAGCCCTATTCCACTGACTTATTATATCTTGCATTTTCCACCTCCGGATTTAAATAATGTAAATTTGGTTACCCTTGTTTTTGCCCTTATTAAAGCAAAACCAAGAGTAAACGGTACTAGAATCAATAAAGAAAAAGCATTTTTCCATGCCACTATTAAAAAGCATTCACAAATTGTAACACCATAACACGGATCAAATCTGGAAGTCTGAGTTTGCTAGGGTCAAGACCCAATTTTTCCCTATGCACCCAAAAGGTTTTCCTAAATTGTTTTGCTGGCGTTAATAATTCCGCTGCAAATCTATTAATTATTCGCTCTTCTATCTTACTCTCTAGTTCGCCTTGTTCTCCAGCTAGTTTCCATACTTGGGCAGACCCCCCATACATGTCCCAACTCATGAGCAGCCGCAAAAACCTGTTCAGCAACAGTCTTTGCAGTATTAATATATACAAAGTCATCTAATTTGTCTTTAACAAAACGCTTCGTATGAAAACCACAGGTAGCAACCTTTTAGAAAAGATCCCCATTTCCTTTATCTCCTTTCGTGAATTGCATAGTGTTATTATACGAACACTATTATAGAGCTAATTTTACATGGATAATTGACTTCATACAAGTACCAATCTGAAAAAAGGCAGGCGAAAAAATGATAAAATATGACCGTCTTTGGGAAACCATGAAAGAAAAGGGCGTGACGCAATATGACCTCTACACATACCACAATGTAAACCGTTCCCAACTGGATAGATTGCGGAAGAATAAAAACGTACAGACCAACACCATAGACAGACTATGTAACATTCTGCATTGCAATATTGAGGATATAATGGAGCTTACCGAAGATGATAACCTTTTCTGAAACAATCGACAAAAAACACACGGGCAGCGGGACAGTTCCGGCTGCTTTTCCTTTCCCCAATCCCTTTATTTCTGCCGCCGCAGGGCTTCCCCACGGCGGCGTTTTTTCTTTTTCCCCTCTTGCGTAAAATGTATTTCTTTGCAGAAAGTCTTAATGCAATCGTGATACAAAACTGATAGAAGCGTGCCGGTCTGCATTCGTACTATGCAGCCACTCCGATACAAAATCATAACAATATGCCTGATGCGCCTCCGACAGAAAACCTTTCCATTTTGCCAGAAATTCCGGCTGCATGGTGCGGGTTGCGCTGGTTAATAAAATATGCGCTGCCAAATGGCCCAAATTGGGCGTATCTGCACCATAGCCTGTGCCTTTCTGCACCATGTTCCAAAAGGCCTTATCGATTCCATAGTCTGCGAAATCACAGTATAAATGATTTGTCTCCGCATCCAGTCCGGCACAAAGCACCTTCTTTATAATGGCAGACGGCGTCACATCTACAATACCTGCCAACGCCCCCATAACAGCCATATCAAGCTGCCTGGGCACAGACGGGACATGTTTCTGCTTTGCAATCTTTTCTCTGCGAACAGATGCTTTAAAAAACTTGCCATACCCTTTCACCTGCTTCCTAAGTACCGCCGTCTGCGGAAGTCCCATTTCATCCATCCAGTTTGAAATCAAATCAGCCCGGTACTCTTCGCTGTACAGCCTGATATCCAAAAGCCAGTCATCCTCCGGTTTCTCGTGGGCCAAAGGACAATAAACCACATAATTGCCTGTGGTATCTTCCACTCCCAGTAATTTCTTCACGGCAAAATAATTTGTCCCTGTAAGCGCAATCAACTTCGCATCCTGCAGGACAATTTCATCCAACTGATCTTCAAATTCCCGTTCTTCATCACACCAGAATATAATTCTGCGTTTATAAAATTCCGGTAAGGGCTTCGCAAAACGCTGGTTCAAATCCTGTATCACTTTTTCTGAATCCATTCTGTTACCTCAATCCAACGATTTTTTCTCTGTTATTTTCCAATACCCGCTTTTCGGAGAACCACAACGAACCAATATTCCGCGCTCTTTCAGCTTTTTGATATTTACTTCCACATTTCTGCCTGATACGCCAACCTGCTGTGCCAGCTTTGCGGCGGAAAGTTTTGCATCCACAGACAAAAGCTCCAGAATCTTCCTTTGTGTCTCATTGAAATCTTCTCCGATGCTTCTCCGATGCTTCTCCGATGCTTCTCCGATGCTTCTCCGATGCCACTATCATCTGCTATTTCCGAAAATGGTCTGCGATAAAGATTTACCCGGAACATATCGTCAAAAACCTGGATTTCCGGGTTTGGAAGTTCATACTGTTTTGCTGCCTGTTTTATTCTCCGTATTCCTGTTCCCCATGCTTCAATAAACCCCATTTGATTAAAAATATTGGCAATCCCCTTATTCCTGAGTTTTGAATGCCCACTCATAATTTCTTCGTAAGTAAGCCCATTATAAAGTCCCCCGGGCGATGTGACCTCCAAACGGTCATCATACACTGCTACCTGTACGCAGGAGGCATCTGCCAGATTGCGATGGCAATGTGCATTGACAATCATTTCACGAATGGCCTCTACCGGAAGTTCATAAGCCTCTTTCCTGACCAATCCCTCAATCCTTGCCCCCAAGCGGATATTGCGCAGGACAAATGCCGTTGCCTCCTCAATCTGTTCATAGACAGGTCCTGTAAATTCCCGCTTATCAAGAAAAACGGTTCTTTCTGTTCCCTTAAATAAAAGTTTCCCAGTTTGTCGGACTATAGAAAACTGCCTATAATCCGACAATTGA
>OFHM01000853.1_pt1 | contig 22836 bp, 20 predicted proteins | sample 1521311 | NCBI WGS metagenome assembly OFHM01 (sample SAMEA3504083, study PRJEB24116) | mouse gut metagenome | biome: mouse gut; feature: mouse-associated habitat; material: faeces | place: Denmark | collected 2011 | reverse complement strand
GCTCCCGGGCCAGGGCACAGGCGTCCAGGAGGGTTTCCCGGTCCGGCTCCGTCAGCTCCAGAAGGAAGGGGAGGGCTTCCCCTTCTTCCAGCAGGAGGCGGAGGGCCTCCCCGGCGTGTTCCTTTAAATAGGCCCGGTAGCCCGCCGCCGCCCCCTCCGCCAAATCTACCGGCCAGCGGAGACGCCGCCAGGCAAGGCGCAGGGCGGCGGATTCGTCGTGCTCCATCCCCAGAAAGTCTTGCCAGAGGCCGTCGTACTCCTTGAGGGACAGGCGTTTTTGGCGGAAGCAGTGGTGATAGGGGTAGCCCGCGCCGGAGATGAAGTAATCGAAATGATGGGCGGGGCAGTTTTCTTCATAGAGCTCTGTATACTCCGGGAACAGCAGACGGGCGGTCTCCCCGCCGGGGCCGTAAACGGTTACGTCCAGCTCCCGGCTGAGCTCCCCGGCGAACCAGGCCAGGGCCTCCCCCTGGTCCGGGCCTGTCCGGGTCAGGTGGAGGGTATCCAGGCTGCGGCAGTTCATCAGCGCGCCGCCGCCCCAGCGGGACACGCCGTCGTGAATACGGAGAGTGCTTAAGGCGGAGCAGTTCAACAGGGCGTAGTCCCCCACGGCCTTCAGGGTCTGCGGCAGGGTCAGGTCCCGGAGGCTCCGGTTGTCCCAGGCCGCCCCCTCCTCCGGAGGGATGCAGGTGATTTGGAGGGTTTCCGCCCCGGCGGGCAGGGGGCTTGGGCGGTGGTAACGATAGACGGCGAAGAGACCGCCCGGTATTCCCTGGGCGAGGACCGGACGGTCCGGTTAGGGGACGGGGACGGGTACAATATTTTGCAGATCTCCGGCGGCGCGGCGGCGGTGACGGAAGCCGACTGCGGGGACCACACCTGCGTCCGCACCGGACGGATTTCCCGGGAGGGGGAAACCATCGTGTGCCTGCCCCACCGGCTGGTGGTCCGCATCGAGGGCGGGGACGAGCCCCTTTTTGACGCGGACGCGGGATAGGAGGACGGCGGGATGAGAAACAAAACGGCGCGGTACGCCCTGCTGACGGCGCTGGCTATGGTCCTGAGCTGGCTGGAGAGCCTGCTGGTCTTTCCGGGGCTGCTGCCGGGGATGAAGGTGGGGCTGACCAACATCGTGGTGCTGTTCGCCCTGTACCGGATGGGACTGCGGGACGCGGTCCGGATCTCCCTGGCCCGGGCGCTGCTGGCGTCCATGACCTTCGGCAACGCCTATTCCTTCGCCTATTCCCTGGCGGGGGCGGCCCTGAGCCTGGCGGTGATGGCGGGGCTGAAGAAGGGGAGTGCGTGATGAAGAAATCGTTTGTTGTTCTGCTGGCAGCCTGTATCCTGCTGCTGGCGGCCTGCGCGGGGCTGGCCGCGTCCGCCTCCATGCCAGAGGCAGACGAGGTATATGAGGAGCCGGTCTATGTGTTTGAGCAGACCAGGGCGCAAGAGGAGTATCCCGCCGGAGGCGGGACGGTAGGGGCCCGCTATTCCTGCCAGCTGCTGATGCTTACCGTCTCCAATCAGGATAGGCTCTCCCCGGAGGACGGTACGGCGGCGGCGCAGGCCGCAGAAAATTTCAACAGTAAGATGCACAGCCTGATGATTGACGCCGTAGGCGCGGGCAAGACCATGAGCGAGCTGGCCGAAGAGGTTGAGAGCGCCGCCGGGGCCTACTATGACGAGACGGAGGCCGGTTATGTCCAGAATGGGCAAATTGTCAGCGTCCGGGTGGACAACATCAGCTACACCGGCGGGGCCCACCCCAACCGTTATGTGGTCAGCTATCTCTTCGATCTGGAGGCGGGGCAGTTCATCGATCCCCTCCAGCTGGCGGATGACCCGGAGACGCTGCGCACCGGCGCGGCGGCGCGGCTGCTGGAAAAAGCGGAGGAGTATCCGGCGTTTGATTCCTTCTGGCAGGATTACCCGGATCTGATCGCCCGTTGGAACGAGGGGTCCGTCCTCTTTGACGGGGCGGGGATGAAGGTCATCTACTCCCCTTACGAGATCGCCCCTTACGGAATGGGCGAGGTGGAGCTGTCGCTGGACTGGGAGGAGCTGGAGCCCCTGCTGGGTCCGGAGGGCATGGAACGCCTGGGCCAGGCGGAGGCGAAGTAAAAACAGACGCCGGTGGGGAATCGTCCCCGCCGGCATCTTGCTGTCTGGGGACCTTCAAAAAACCGGCGGCTTTTTTCAGGGGAAGCTATGGCATTTTCCGGAAGGATATGGTACAATGTATCCTGCGCTGGTTTGGCGCGATTTGCTGATGAATGAAAAAGCCGATGGGAGGCGTGGCGCGGGGATGGAAACAGTTGACAACGGCGGCCGGGTCCGGCGGATTGAGGAGCTGGAGCGGGAGAACGAGGCGATGAAGGAGGCTTTGGCGGCGGCGGAGGCCGCCAACCAGGCCAAAAGCCGGTTCCTCTCCAGCATGTCTCACGATATCCGTACGCCCATGAACGCCATCATGGGCATGACGGCCATCGGCCTGAGCCATATTGACGAAAAGGCCCGGGTGCAGGACTGCCTGGAAAAAATCCGCACGGCCTCCGCCCATTTGATGAGCCTGGTCAACGACGTCCTGGATATGTCCCGGATCGACAGCGGGCGGATGACCCTCAGCGAGGAGCGGTTTTCCCTGGCGGACCTGGTCCATGACCTGGCTGTGATCCTCCGCCCCCAGGCGGAGCAGAAGGGGCAGGAGCTGACCTTCGAGATCGGTCGGATTGAGGAGGAGAACCTGGTGGGGGACCCCCTCCGCCTGCGGCAGATTTTGGTAAACATCATCGGCAACGCGGTGAAATATACCCAGGAGGGCGGCGCCATCCTGGTCCGTTTTGCCCAGAGGCTGGCCGGAGAGGGCCGGGTTTGGCTGGATTTCCTCTGCGAGGACAACGGCATGGGCATGAGCGAGGAGTTCCTGCAGCGGATCTTCCTGCCCTTCGAGCGGGTGCGCAGCGGCGCGGTCAACCAGATCGAGGGCACCGGTTTGGGCATGTCCATTGTGAAGAACCTGGTGGACAACATGGGGGGCCGGATCGAGGTTGAGAGCCAGGAGGGGAAGGGCAGCCGGTTTACCGTGGCGCTGCCCCTGCCCGTTTCCCCCGGGAACCGGGAGGCGGCGCTGCCTGCGGGAGGATGCGCCCATGCCGGTGGACGTATACGACGCGGCCAGCTGGATGGCGGTGACGGCCCTCTCCGAGATGTCCATCGCAAAGGGCGGCGTACTGGTGGATTTCCCTGATTTTACAGGCGGAAAGTGGCATATGGTCGTGGATGAGAATGAACGGGAGAGGTTATGAGCAGAGAAATGAATCGGAATGAGATATTAGGGCACTTTCAGATCGGCGCGGTGACGGAAGGCTATGGCAACGGCCATATCAATGATACCTACCTGGTCACCATGCCGCGGTACATCCTGCAGAGGATCAATACCTCCATCTTCCGGAACCCGGAGGAGCTGATGGAGAACATCGAGAACGTCACGGCTTTCCTGCGGGAGAAGCTTAAAAGGGACGGAGGGGACTTTGAGCGGGGGACCCTTACCGTAGTGCCCACGGTGGACGGCAGGAGATATTACAAGATGGATGACGAGAATGTCTTCCGCGTCTATCGCTTCGTGGAGGGCACCAAGACCATCGAGAGCTCAAAGACCCCGGAGGACCTGTACGAGGCGGGGGTGGGCTTCGGCCATTTCCAGAAGCTGCTGGCGGATTTCCCGGTGGAGAAGCTCCATGAGACCATCAAAGATTTCCACCACACGCCAAAGCGCATAGAGGCCCTGCGGCAGGCCATCCGGGAGGACAAGGCGGGCCGGGCGGGCAGCGTCCGGGCGGAGATCGATTTCGCCCTGGAGAACGCCTCCTGGGCAGGAAGCGTGGTGCAGGGGATGGAAGAGGGCAGGATTCCCGTCCGTGTGACCCACAATGACACCAAGATCAACAATATCCTCTTCGACCAGGACACCGGGAAGGCGCTGTGCGTCATCGACCTGGACACCGTGATGCCGGGCTCCATGCTGTACGACTTCGGGGATGCCCTGCGGATCGGCGGATCCACGGCGGCGGAGGACGAGGTGGAGCTGGAGAAGGTGCGGTTCGACGAGAGGGCCTTTGAGGCCTTCGCCAGGGGATACTTAAGCGAGATGGGGGAAGCTTTGACGGAGGAGGAGCTGGCGCTGCTGCCCCTGTCCGTGAAGCTGATGACCTACGAGTGCGGCATCCGGTTCCTGACGGACTACCTGAACGGGGATACCTACTTCAAGATCCACAGAGAACATCACAACTTAGACCGGGCCCGGAACCAGTTCAAGCTGGTGGCGGACATTGCGGGCAAGGAAGGATTGCTGGCGCAGATGGTTGGGGAGGCTCTGAGGGGCTGAAAACTGGATAAGGATGAAAAGAGGGCTGTCGGTATGTTCCGGCAGCTCTTTTTTCATGTGGTAAAAAATGCGGCAGTTATGTGGCAATATCGTGACGCAAATGCCACAAAAACATAATCACGAAACTGCATTAAAAAGTGGAGTTCTGATCTGCCATATACGCCGTTCGGATTCTAGATGACCGATTTATGACAAAAACAATACGAAAACCAATATGATATTGTCATAAAACGAAAAATATTGTAAAAATATGATATAAATATATTGACAATGTTGATATCACATGTTAATATTCGTGTAAAGAGTTGACTATTGAAGCGCACAGGAGTGTGTATGTATGAACAGAACAGGAATTGCCCGTCCCTCTGCCAGGGATGGGAATCGCGGAAGGAACGATGTCCTGAACAACAGCCTGTTCCGGGTGGTTCTGAACGTGGGGCTGCCGCTGCTCACGGTGCAGATGATCTCCATGCTGGCTGTCTCCTATACCAACGACATATACAGCAGGGAGTTCGGGAAGCTTGTATTCCTGGTGACCGGGGTGGTGAGCGCGGCGATTTCCCTGTTCCAGAGCGCCTACGGAAGCGTGAGCTCGGCCACATGGATCCGCAGCGCCGCCACCTATGCCCAGGGAGAGAGGCAGCAGGTCAACAGAGCGGCAGTGAATTCGCTTTACTCCGTGACGCTGATGGTATCCCTGTGCATCCTGATACTCCTGTCCGGCAAGGGGGCCATATTCCGCATGATGAACATCCCGCGGGAAATCTACAGGGAGGCCGGGATGTATTACGACACACAGATGCTCCTGATGCCGATCGGCGGCATCAGCACCATGCTGAATACCATCATTACCGCCAGGGGGAGCAGGGGCATGGTGTTCGCGGAGAACCTGATGATGACCTGTGTGCAGGTGGTCTCCGCGGTGGTCTTCATCGTAATCCTGAGGCTGGGCTTCTGGGGATTCCTCCTGGGCGGCATTCCGGTGACCCTGCTGCACGTGGTGATACAGTTCTGGCTTCTCAGGAAATGTGGTTTCTTCATCGGCCTGGAGAAAGACAGCTTCCGGCCGGATTGGAAGTCGATATCTGGAAATATTAAATACGGATTCCTGTTATATATGCAGATGATTCTCTGCTGCATCAGCGAAATGGCCATCTCCACCCAGAGCAACCGGCATCTGGACATGGATGCCATCGCCACGGTGAGCATCCTGCTGCCCGTGACCGGCCCTCTGAGCATATGTTCCACGCTGTGCAGCGTCTTCGTCCCCCAGAATTACGGGGCAGGGAAGACGCAGAGGCTGAAAAGGTTCGCGGCCGGTTCCATCGGGTTCGCGGCAGTGTACGGAACCGGATGCGCGTGCTTCCTCATAGCCGCGGGGGGATGGTATTTCAGGACACTGTTCGATGACCCGGTGATGATAGCCCTGGGCAGGGAATACTGGTTCTGGTACGGGCTCGCCTGCATCCCTCTGGCCATGATCTACGCCATCCGAATCTTCTTCGACAGTGTCGGCATGGCGAAGGTATCCATGCTCTCCGGCGTGGGAGAGCTGGCAGGGAGGCTGGTATGCGCCTTTTGGCTGATCCCCTGCTTCGGCTACATAGGACGCTTTGCTGCGCCGCTGTTCGGCTGGGGGCTGGGAGGTCTGCTGATGGTGATCATGTACCTCGCGCTCAGAAAGCGGATCTATCAGCAATGTGAGGAGAACGGGAATAGGGAGACAGGGGAGAGGGAGGAGGCAGCCGTATGAAATATTACATTGCCGCGGACGGAGGAGGGACCAAGGTCCAGGCGGTCCTCTATGACGAAGAGCTGCGCATGGTGAGCGCCGCCCGGGTATCCGGCGTGAATTCCAATTTCCGGCCCGTAGAACATATCGCCGCGGAGATGCGGCGGCTGGTCCGGGAGCTGGTTCCGGAAGAGGTGAGCGAGGTGGAATGCGTCTGCGTGAGCGTGGTGGGGGACATGGAGCTGCTGATGGAAGCCCTGGGGGAGCGTTGCGTCATTAAGGGCTGTCAGGCCTACGGGGAGGGCGAGGCCGCTCTGGCTGCCGCCGGTGTGCTCTACGGCGTGGCGGCACAGTCGGGGACGGGCTCGGACGCGTTCCTGGTGCAGCCCGGGATGCAGGATGCCGTAGGAGGCTGGGGCGCGGTGCTGGGGGACGAGGGAGGCGGGTACGACCTGGGAATCCAGACGCTGAAGGCCGCCATCTACGCCTTTGACGGAAGAGGCCCCCGCACGGCGCTGCTGGACATGGTGCTGGCGGAATGGGAGCTGTCCCATCCCTGGGATATGATAGAGAAGCTGGTGGGAAATCCTGACTACAGGCGTGTGATAGCATCTGCCACTTACCTCACCGCCCGGGCGGCGGCACAGGGGGACGCGGTGGCCCTGGGTCTCTATGAGAGGGCGGCCCATGAACTGTCCCATCAGGTGCTGACATTGATCGGGCGGCATGGGGGGAGCTGGCAGGGGCCGATCGTGGCTTCCGGCGGGACCTGGAAGGGATGCGGGCATATGTTCGAGACCTTCCGGGAGGATATATGGCAGACATACCCGGATGCCGCTGTGATCCGGCCCTTTGCGGAACCGGTGGTGGGCTGTATGGTCAGGCAGAGGCTGGAGGCGGGAGAGGATCCGGGGAGGCTGAGGGACATTGTGGAGGAGCGGTTCCAGCCGTTCTTCCTTAAGGATACGAGGAGGTGAACGAGTGAACGCGACAGGCATGTATTACGGGAGGGTGTCGGAAATTCTGGAGGAAGCCTTCACCCGGGAGGCGGAGGCCATGGAGAGAGCGGCCCTGGCGCTGGCCGGGGCCAACAGGGACGGGAGGTCCGTCTTTGCCTTCGGCTGCAACCACGCGGGGCTGATCGCGCTGGAGCTGTTCTACAGGACCGGCGGGATGGTGACCGTCAACCCGATCCGGGTGCCGGGGATGATGCTGGAGGTATCGCCCATCACCATGAGCAGCGAGATAGAGCGCCTTTCCGGATACGGACAGGTGATCCTGGAGTCTCTGCCGGCAAAGGAGGGGGATGTGATCATCATGCACTCTGTGTCCGGCCGCAACGCGGTGACCATCGACATGGCAAGGGCGGCCAGGGAGAAGGGGATGACGGTGATCGTGGTCACGAACATGAACACCGCCGCCAGCGTTTCGTCCAGGCACAGCTCCGGAAAGAAGCTCCACGATTACGCGGATATCCTGATCGACAACCATGGCGACCGTGGGGACGCGGCAGTACAGCTGCAGGGCTTTGCCCAGAAGGTGGCCTCCACGTCCACGGTGGTGGGAGCGGCAATCCTGAACGCCATTGTGGCCAGGGCCTGTGAGCTGCTGCTGGAAATGGGGATTCAGCCGCCCGTATTCATGAGCGGCAACATAGACGGCGGGGATGACTACAATAAAGCCGCTATTTCCCGGCATCGGGAGAACATATTCTATATGTGATGGGAAAGGCTGTTCTACGACTGTTAAAACACGAAAATACAATTGCTATATGAGAAGGAGGAGTTCTGATGAGTTTACTCGATCGCTATCAACAGGCAGTCTACGATCTGCTGTTCAAGGCAAGGAGCACACAGAGGGAGGCCGTCCGGAAGGCCGGAGAGATCGTGGCCGACGCCGTGACCCATGGCCGTCATGTATATCTGCACAGAATCTGCCATTCCATTGAGATGGATCTGTATGAAAGGGGCGGCGGGCCTGTCTTCTACCAGCTCTACAAGGCAGAGGAGACGCAGCTGCAGCCCGGAGACGTGCTGTTCGTCAGCTCCGTATCCGGCCGTACCATAGAGGTGGTGAACCTGGCTTACGACATGGTGCAGGCGGGCGTGAACGTGATCGCCCTGACCAGCATGGAATATGCCAGGGCCGTGGAGCCGGTGCATGAATCCGGGAAGAGGCTCCATGAGTTCGTGACGTTGGCATTGGACAACTGTGCGCCCGCCGCCGAGGCCATGATGGAGGTGGAGGGCCTGGAGGCCAGGTTCGCGGCGGCTTCCGGGATAGCGTCCGACTTTATCCTGTGGAGCGTCACCTCGGTGGCGGTGGAGAAGATGCTGCAGGAGGGCTGTAGGCCCGGCATTCTGAAGAGCTTCAATTTCCCCGGAGGCGGAGAGTACAATGAGGGGCTGCGGGAGCGCTATAAAGAGTGCGGCTATTAGCGGCGGAAGCCAGAGACTGAGAGGTGGTATGAAGATGAAGAATGGATTTCCGGTAAAAGAGATGACAATCGGCGGCATTGATATCTCAGAATATGCCATCATCTATCCGAAGGATGGGAGCGTGAGCCTGCGAAAGGCGGCGGAGCTCCTGGCCCGGATGATCCAAAAGGCTACAGGCCATGGGCTTGCGGTGATGGACGACACCCAGTCGGCCGGGCATGAAATCGTGCTGGACACCACGGGCCGGGACACGGAAAAGCTGAAACAGATGAGGGCTTCCGTTCAAAGGGACGGATATGCGCTGCTGGCGGAGGGCGGCAGGCTCTATATCACCGGCACCGGCGCCAGGGGGACAAGGAACGGCATCTTCGCTTTCCTGGAGGCGCGGCTTGGCTTCCGGTTCTATACAAAAGACGATATCGTAGTCAGGCCTGCGGACAAAGTGGAGATACCGGAGGGCACCGGGGAGGTGTACAGCCCCCGTTTTGAGTACCGGGAGACTTACTGGCTTCCGTCCTATGGGAACATGGAGCTCTCCTCCATGCAGAGGATCAACGGCAAGCGGGAAGGGGACGACGGCATCAATGTGGAGTACGCGCTGTTCGTGCACACGCTCTCCATCCTGCTGGACGAGCCCCATCAGGTAGACTACCAGCCCTGCCTGTCCGACGAGAAGGTCTATCGGAAGATACTGTCCAATGTACGTAAAAAGCTGGACGAGAATCCGTATGCCTCCATCATCTCCGTGTCCCAGAACGACTCCTATGCGGAAGGGAGAGGCTGCCAGTGCGAGAAGTGCCGTGCCATCGACGAGGCCGAGGGCACGCCCATGGGGTCGCTGCTCACCTTCGTGAACCGCATCGCGGATGCCATAAAGGATGACTATCCCCATGTGGCGGTGGATACCCTGGCCTACCGATATACCAGGAAGGCGCCGAAGACCATCGTGCCGGCGGACAATGTGATCATCCGGCTCTGCTCCATAGAGTGCGACTGTGCCCATCCCATATCCGATGCGGGCATTGAGGGCAATGTGAAGTTCAAAAAGGATATTGAGGAATGGGCGAGGATATGTAAACGTTTATACGTCTGGGATTACACCACGAATTTCCCGTACTACCTTGCGCCCTTCCCGAACCTGTATAACATATATGACAATATGCAGTTCTTCAAAGACCACCATGTGGTGGGGCTGTTCGAGCAGGGGAACGCCGAGTCGCCCACAGTGGAGTTCGGCGAGCTGCGGGGATACCTGATCTCCAGGCTGATGTGGAATCCGGACATCAGCAGGGAGGAATATCTGGGCCTGATGGATGAATTCCTCCAGGACTACTATGGAGCGGGCTGGCGCAATGTCCGGGAATACATCGACAGGACCACTGCCAGAGCGGCGGCAAACGGTTTTGAGCTGTATACCAGGCCTGACAAATATCTGGCTGCAAAGGACGGGGACGAAAGGGAGGACATCGCCTTCTGGAACGAGATGCTGGCCCTGTGGGACAGGGCTGTGGACATGGCGGAGACCGCAGCACAGAAAAACCATGTCAGGCAGTCCAGGCTGCAGGTGGAATTCTATATCCTGTACGCGCATTTCGACCATCAGGATCGGCGCTATGAGGCATTCTACCGTCAACTGAAGGAATTCGGCGTCAAGACCCACTGCGAGGGAGGGAAGCTGCCAGAGGTCACGGATTTCAGCCAGGGTCCGGGGCAATGGTATGCGAGGTGATGACAGGCAGGGCTTTACGGGCCTTTATAATATGAAAGAACGGAAGGAGGAAGACGTTTTAAGGAAACAAGGAAACTGTGACAGAAAAGTCAGCACCAGGAAACAAGGAGGAGCAAAATGAGGAAAAAATGGATGAAGGGTTTCTCGCTGTTATTGGCATCGGCCATGATGCTTGCCGCCTGTGGAAATGACTCGGGCAGCTCGGGGGGGTAAATAGCGGCGACGGGGAAAAGCAGGAAAGCAGCCAGGAGAGCCAGGCCCAGGACAGCCAGGACAGCCAAGCCCAGGACGAGGGCCAGGAGGCAGGCGGCACCGGCGCAGAGTACCCGGAATACTTGAACATGGACAGCGCTTATCCAATCATCAAGGATGAGTTCAAGGATGATATTGAGTTGAAGATAGCCTACTGCCAGGATGCCAACGCGGCAGCCTGGGAGGATCTGTGGTTTTCCCAGTATCTGGCGGATAAATATAATTTGAACTTTGAGGGAGAGGGCATTGCCGGCTCCGGACTGGGCGAGAGGAAGAACATCATGTTCTCCTCAGGAGACCTGCCCGACATCATGATGGAGATGTGGGTCAGCAACAGCGAGATTCTGAAGTACGGCGTGGAAGAGGGCATGCTGCTGAAGATGGACGAGTACATCAGCGAGGAGCTGACGCCGGGAATCTGGCATTTCCTGTATGGGGACTATGCCTCGGAGAGGATTGACTGTACGGCTCCGGACGGGCATATCTATACGCTGCCTTACCTTATTTCCAGAGAAAATCCCGCGGCACATGGCACTTTCGCGATTTATAAGCCTTATCTGGAGGCAGTGGGGATGGATGGCGTTCCCGAGACGCTGGACGAATTCGTGGATTTTCTGTACAAGGTCAAGGAACAGGATCCCGCGGGCCTGGGAAGCGAAAACATGTATCCCTGGGGCGGAGGCATGAGCACAGACGGCATACCGTGGTTCTTGCTGAATGCATTCGGCTACAATGCCAATAACAACTATGGCTACAGTCCTGCCGTCCGCAACGGCGAGCTGGTGATTCCGGTGAATGATATGGAGGTCTTCCAGGAATACCTGAAGCTGATGAATCAGTTCTATGTGGATGGCATTATCAACACCAACTACTTTACCATAGAGAGCAGCGAGGTCACGGCACAGGTTCTGGCAGGACAGAATGCAGTGTATTATACGAACCCTACTGTCATCGGGGTGACTGCCGACGAGGTCAATGAGAAGTGGGTCTGCGCAAAGCCGCTCACCAGCCAGTGGAACGATACGCCCGCGACGCGTCCGGGCACCTTCTGCGCCCCGGGAAACCTGGCGATTTCCGCGGATACGGAGTATCCGGAGGCATGTATGCGATTCATGGACATATGGTTCAATAACGTGACAGAGAACGGTTATCAGCTTGTCTGGGGAGCCAACGAGGAGTACAGCTATGGCTTCATCGAGAAAAGCGTCTATGACGAAGAGGCCGGACAGTGGGTGGACAATCCCGATTTGCCGGAGGATACCAACAGCTACAGCTACTGGGTTGAAGACATGCTTGGCTTCTATCCTCACATCGGAGCCCTCTATCTTCCGGAATGCGCGGATAAATTCATGGAGGACATGGGATATCCTGTGGCGGAAAAGGAGATAGGGGCATTCGCCCAGTCTGCGCTGGATAATGTATGGCCTTACGCAGTAGATGCCTTCCCCCATAACTATTATGTGGATGATGACTTGCAGAAGGAGATGACGGATCTGGGCACTGTAATCGAACCCTACGTCAAGGAGCAGGTGGCCCGCTTCATCACGGGCGAGAGGCCTCTTTCCGAGACGGACGCATTCGCGCAGGAGCTGAAGGACATGAACATCGACAGGCTGCAGGAAATCTACGGGCAGATTTACGATGATTACCAGAAGCTGAAAGCAGGTAATTAACGGAATATTTAGCTGTGACGGGGGCGGGCGGAACGAAAGCCTGCCCCCGCCTCAGCATCGCTGCCGCATAGAGGTGTCTGCCACAGGAGGAAAGAGAATATGAAGAACCGCAAAAAGCTTACCCTGAAAAGTATTTTCCATGATTGGAGGCTGTATGTCCTGCTGCTGCCATCGCTGGTCTATCTGTTCATTTTTGCCTATATACCGATGTATGGAGTCCAGATCGCTTTCCGGGATTTTTCCCCCAGGAAGGGCATCTGGGGCAGCGAATGGGTAGGGCTGGAGTATTTCAAGAGATTTATAGAATATCCGAATTTCAAGTTCCTGATGATGAATACCCTGCGAATCGGCCTGTACAGCCTGGCCACATTCCCCTGCTCCATCATTTTCGCGCTGATGCTGAATGAGGTGCGCAGCACCAAGTTCAAGAAGAGCGTCCAGATGATCAGCTATATCCCCCATTTCCTGTCCACGGTGGTGGTGTGCTCCATGGTCACGCTGTTCTTCAACCAGAAGACGGGCGTCGTGAATGCCATCATCGAGTTCCTGGGGGGCACCCGGACGGATTTCCTGACAAAGGCTTCCTATTTCGAGGACATCTATGTCTGGAGCGGCGTATGGCAGGGGCTGGGCTTCGGAGCCATCATCTATATCGCCGCGCTGGCCAGCGTTCCCATGGAGCAGATTGAGGCGGCCCGGATAGACGGCGCCACCCGCCTGCAGATTATCTGGCATGTGAACATTCCCTATATCCTGCCTACGATCATCATCATGCTGATTTTCTCCTGCGGCGGCATCCTGGGCGTGGGATTCGAGAAGATATTGCTGCTGCAGAACGATTTGAATCTGTCCCGGTCACAGGTGATTTCCACGTATGTATATGAAATCGGTATCCGGGGCGGGCAGTTCAGCTACTCGTCCGCAATCGGCCTGTTCAATACAATCATCAATGTCACCATACTGGCCATTGTAAATGAGATCGCCAGGAGGTTCGGCGAGACCAGTATCTGGTAAGGAAAGGAGAGACGGGATTGCGTAAAATAAATTCTGATAAGGTGTTTGGTTTTGTCAATGGTCTGCTGCTGGTCCTGATTCTCCTGATTATGGTGTATCCGCTGTATTTCGTGATCATCGCGTCGATTTCGGATCCCATACAGGTGGGTCAGGGGAAGCTGGTGCTGCTGCCCAAGGGATTCACCCTGGACAGCTACAAGGAGGCTTTCAGGGAGAAGCAGATATGGGTGGGATACCGCAATTCCATCTACTATACCGTAGTGGGGACGCTGTTCAACCTGTTCCTGACGGTTCCCACGGCCTATGCGCTGAGCAAGAAGAAAATGCGCTTCCACGGGGCGCTCACCTTCTATTATGTGTTCACCATGTATTTCGGGGGCGGCCTGCTGCCCTACTATTTGTTGGTAAAAGAGATGGGGCTTATCAATAAACCGTATACCCTTATTGTGCTGGGCGGCTTATCTGTCTATAATGTAGTGGTGACGCGGACCTACTTTGCGAATTCCATACCGGAGAGCCTGTATGAGGCCACGGAGATTGACGGGGGATCCGAGTTCGACAATTTCTTCCGGATCGCGCTTCCGCTGTCGAAGCCGATTATCGCTGTAATCGCGCTGTACTATGCGGTAGGACGGTGGAACGATTATTTCACGGCCATGATCTATACCGCAAAGAAAGCATACCAGCCGCTGCAGACTGTGCTGCGGGGCATCCTGCTGGAGGGGGAGATGACTTTGGGACGGATCGACATCAACATCCTGAGCGAGGAAGAGATGGCCTACTATGTGCGGAAATCCTTCCTGGTGGAGTCCATGAAGTATTCCATCATCTTCATCGCCTCCCTGCCCATGCTGATCGCCTATCCCTTCGTGCAGAAATACTTCGTACAGGGCGTCATGATCGGCTCCGTGAAAGGCTAGGGGAGCCTGGACAAGCTTCAGGGAGCGGCCATGCCCTGTGAAGGGGCATGAAATCAAAGAAAGAAAGGATATCTGGGATATGAAAAAAGTGATACTGATTTTATCGGACGGCTTCCGGCCGGATGCGCTGACATCCTGCGGGAATCCCTATGGAAAGGAGCTCCTGGAGAAGGGGAGCTATTCGCTGGAGGCCAGGACGGTGTGCCCCTCCGTCACGCTGCCCTGCCATATGTCCCTGTTCCACAGCGTACCGCCGCAGCGGCACGGGATTCTGACAAATACCTATGTGCCCCAGGTTCGGCCGGTGAACGGCCTGTGCGAACAGCTCCGGGCAGGGGGCAGGAAATGTGCCTTCTTCTACAACTGGGAGGAGCTGCGGGACTTGAGCCGCCCTGAATCCCTGGCGTTCAGTTATTTTGTATCCCCGGAGTTTGACCGTTCCTGGGAGGAGACCAATGAAATGGTTACGGAAAATGCCATCTCTTATATAGAAGAGGATAAGCCGGACTTCGCTTTCGTCTATCTGGGGCTGACGGATGCCGCGGGTCATGGGAACGGCTGGATGGGCGAGGAATATATGAAAGCCTGCAGCCGTTCTCTGGAGGAAATCAGGCGCATCGTGGAGCGGTTCCGGGAGGGTTATACTATCATCATCACGGCCGATCACGGGGGACATGGACGCAGCCATGGAAGCGATGACAGGGAGGACATGCTGATTCCGGTCATCTGCCTGGGCCCTGATTTCCCCGCGGGAAGGGCGCTCGAAGATGTGGGCATTTGCGATATAGCGCCTACTATCGCCGGACTTGCCGAAGTCTCCGCCGCACCGGAGTGGGAAGGGAAGAATTTGATTACATCTTGACAAGATTGTGAAATTATGGTACTTGTTTCAGTAGGAAGATGCAGAATGGCGGAAAGAGCGGGGAATGGCAGATGAATCAGGAGCGTCGGGACCAAATCGTGAAAATGGCAAAGGAGAACCGGGTGGTGAAGAACCGGGAACTGATGGAGCGGTTCGGCATCTCCATTGAAACTGTCCGGAGAGACCTGAAATATCTGGAGAAGCAGGGGCTCCTGGAGTGCGTCTACGGAGGCGCCGTGCTGAAAGATGCCTCTTCATCCGGCTGGAGCTTTGAGGCTGTTGCCGCTATGCATTCCGTGCAGAAGGAGGCCATTGCCAGAGAGGCGGCGGGTATCGTGAACAGCGGGGAGACGATTTTCCTGGAGGAGGGCTCCACTGTCTTTGCCATGACCCGCTACCTGAAGGATATCGCGCCTCTGACGGTGATTACCAGCTCCCTGAGGATAGCCATGGCCCTGGGCGATGTGCCGGACTGTACAGTGATACTCCCGGGAGGGAGGGTGGTGCCCGGCACGCTGGAGCTGACAGGCTTCCAGTCCGACGAGAATCTGAGTATATTCAATATCGATAAAGCGTTCATCGGCGTCAATGGCATCACGGAGACCCATTTTACGGACTATACCGCGATAGACAGAAGGTACATACGGCGCAGGGTGATTGAGAACAGCGATCAGGCCATCGTCCTGGCGGACAACAGCAAGTTCGGCGTCCGGGCCACGGTCAATGTGGCGTCCATCAATGAACTGGATATGGTCATAACGGATGACGGGACGCCGGAGTGTTATGTGAAGAAGCTGGAGGATGCCGGGGTCCAGGTCATCGTGGCGAAGGTGGGATAGGCTGAGGGACAGGAGCGTTATATGGTAAAATAAGGAAACAGCAGTTCCTGCCATCTGTGCTATACTGTATACATGGGGGAGTGTTTCCATAAGCCTCCCCAGGGACAGGGGGGCGCGGGGATGGACAGGGATGCTGCGGGCGGCCGGAGACGGCGCCGAAGGATTACATATTTGAGCATATTGGGGATCATGCTTCTGCTGCACGTTCTGGCGTGGAACAGCGAACGGTTCTGCGACTGGTATGCCGCCCATGTATTTCGGATATGGGTGGAGACCTACGGGCGGGCCATGGGCATGGTTCCTTTTTCTGTTGGGGAGGCGCTGATCGGGCTGGGGCTGGGCTTCGGGGCGCTGGGAGGAGCTCTGGGGCTGATATGGCTGGCCGGAAGGATGCCCGGACCCGGGGGAGGGCGAAAGCAGACAGAGGCCCGGGGAGGAGCGCGGGAGAGGCGTGGGCGCCGGAAGGATGCCCCGCCGGAACGGCGGCCAGGGGCCTTGAGGGGCTTTAGCAGGGCATACTGCACAGGGGCCATGTGGATACTGCTGACAGTATTCGTCCTGATGACTTTGAACAGCGCCATACTCTACCATACCTCCGGCTTCGGGGAGAAGTATCTGGAAGCCGCCGCCGCGGAATACGGCCTGGAGGAGCTGGAGGCGTTGCGGAATTTCGTGGTGGAGCAGTGCAATACCCTGTGCTGCCGGATTCCCAGGAATGAGGACGGCTCCATTTCCTATGGCGGGGACATGGCGGAGGCGGCAAGGGCAGCCATGGGGGAGTTAGGTACGACTTACAGCGGGCTGGACGGATTCTACCCCGCGCCCAAACCCCTGCGCTGTTCGGATTTCCTGAGCAGGCGGTACATAGCGGGGTGCTTCTACCCCTTTTCCATGGAAGCCAATTACAATGATGTGATGTACGTGATGAACATGCCTTCCACCATGTGCCATGAGCTGGCCCATCTGAAGGGGTTCATCCGGGAGGACGAGGCGAACCTGATCGGGTATCTGGCCTGTGTGGGGTCAGAGGATATCTATTTCCGTTACAGCGGCTACCTGAGCGTGCTGTATTATATCGACAGGGATTTCCGCCAGGCGGCGGGGTACGAGCGGTATCTGGCGGCAGCGCCCATACTGCCCCAGGTGCATGAGGACAATGTGTTCCTGACCGAGAGGGAGTGGGCCAGGGTGGAGGAGACGTCGCCTGTGGGCGCCGAGGTGGTGGAAGCGGTGTCGGACCAGCTGTCGGACGTGGGGCTTCGGCTCAACGGCGTGCCGGAGGGGAGGCTGAGCTACAGCAAAGTGGTGGGGCTGTTATTGCGGTATTATGATGTGAACGGGTATCGGTAGGGGGATCGCCTCCGCCGGAATGTCAACAAAAATTCTGTTGGAAGATAACTTTACTTTTCTTCCATATTTTTGTATACTTAGAGACAGAAATGACTTGTGGCCGCCCCCATTGCATCCTTTCCCCGCCTTGTGCCGGCGCGGACATCAGGCGCTGATTAATCGGGAATTCATGCACGGCGTACCGGGGATAAGCGAAAGGAGCGCAAATGCCTGACCAGGAGCGGAAAGAGCAGAGAGGCCTTCTCGATGGGCAGAAGGATTTCCACAACGGAAATAAAGAATTCCTCGACGGAAATAAAGAATTCCTGATAGAGAAGATCAAGGAAAAGCCGGTGAACAAGAAGAAGCTGATCCGCCGGACGATCATCACGGTGTCCATGGCGGTGATCTTCGGCCTGGTGGCCTGCGTCACCTTCCTTGTGCTGGAGCCGGTGATCAGCAACTGGCTGTACCCGAAGGAGGAGCCGGAGATACAGACCGTGGAGTTCCCGGAGGATAAGGAGGAGATGTCGCCGGAGGAGATGCTGGCGGAGAACCTTCCCACGGAAAGCCCGGAGCCCACGCCTGCGCCCACCCCGGAGCCCACACGGAATCCCGGGGACGGCGGGGACACTTACGTGCCGCTGGGGGAAGAGCAGGTGCAGGACATCCTGTCCCAGGTCACCTTCGACCTGAATCATTATAAGCAGCTGTACACGGCCCTCCACGACTATGGAAACGAGCTGGGCCGCAGCGTCGTGACGGTGACGGCGGTGACCTCCAACCTGGACTGGTTCAACAGCGTGCAGGAGCGCAGGAACCAGTGCTCCGGCGTCATCATTTTCGAAAACGGCATGGAGCTTTTGATTCTGACGGATTATTCCGCCATCAGGTCCGCGGAAAGGCTGCTGCTGACCTTCTATGACGAATCCCAGACAGGGGCCCAGCTAAAGCAATATAATGAGGCCACCAATCTGGCGGTGCTTTCGGTGCCGTTGGAGGAGCTGAGCGACGCGGTAAGGGGCGGGACAGGGAATGCGCAGGACGGTTTCGAAGCGGGGGTCCAGGACAATCCGACAGGCGCGGGCGCTCCGGGCAATCAGAATCCGGATGCCCCGGAAGATGAGAACCCGGACGAGCCGGGAGACCTGGGCGCTTCGGGCAGCCCGGGCCAGGGGAACACAGGGGCCCAGGATTCGGGCGGCCAGACAGCCCGGAATCCGGAGGAACCGGAGAGCGGGCTCCCCATCGTGGAATTCGGATACTCCAATGCGAAGAGTCTGGCCGGGACGCCGGTCATCGCCGTGGGCAGCCCCATGGGAACCAGCAATTCCCTGAGCTACGGCATGATAACCGCATCCGGCACCACCGTATCCACAGCGGACAGGAACTACCGGATTCTGCTGACGGACATCAGCGGAAGCCAGAACGCCAGCGGCGCCCTGTTCGATTTGCAGGGGAAGATGATCGGATTCATCACGAATCACAGGACAGGCTCGGACATGAAGAACCTGATCATGGCCTATGGCATCACGGATCTGCAGAGGACTGTGGAGAAGATGTCCAACGGGGCGGAGATCGCCTATCTGGGCATCCGGGGGGAGGATGTGCCCCGGGAGGTCAACGCGGAGCTTGGGATCCCCTTCGGGGCCTATGTGGAGGAATTCGACATGGATTCCCCGGCCATGCGGGCCGGTATCCAGCGGGGGGACGTGATTACGGCCATCGGGGAGAAAAGCGTATCCGGCTTTATGGAATACAGCAACGCGCTGATGGACCTGGAGCCCGGGCAGACGGTGGAGGTCACAGTCATGCGGCAGGCCCAGGAAGAATATAAGGAAATGAAGTTCAATATTGAGTTGGGAGGAGTCAGGTAAATGAAATTCATCAGAGATCTGAAGGAGGGGGACAGGATTTCCGACATCTACCTCTGCAAGCATAAACAGGCGGCAGTGACCAAGAACGGGAAATCCTATGAGAACGTGATCCTGCAGGACAAGACAGGCGTCATCGACGCAAAGGTCTGGGAGCCGGGCAACCCGGGCATCGGGAACTACGACACCCTGGACTACATCGATGTCTGCGGCGATGTGAACAGCTTCCAGGGCTCGCTGCAGGTCAGCATCAAGCGGATCCGGGTCTGCCGGGAGGGGGAATACGATCCGGCGGACTATCTGCCGGTGAGCGCAAAGGACAACGACAAGATGTACGCGGAGCTTCTGGACATGGTGGACAGCATCCGGAATCCCTGGCTGAAACAGCTCCTGGAGTCCTTTTTCCTGGCTGACGATGAATTTGTCAGAAAATTCCGCCATTCTTCTGCCGCAAAAACGGTGCACCATGGGTTTGTAGGCGGATTATTGGAGCATACTTTAAGTGTGGCGAAGCTGTGCGGCTACTATTGCGGCGCGTATCCGATTCTGAACCGGGATCTCCTGCTGACGGCGGCCATGTGCCATGACATCGGCAAGGTGAAGGAGATTTCCCCTTTCCCGGAAAACGACTACACGGATGACGGCCAACTGCTGGGGCATATCGTCATGGGCTCCCAGATGGTGGCGGAGAAGGCGGCGGCAATCCACGGCTTCCCCCATGGGCTGCTGGCCCAGGTACAGCACTGCATACTGGCCCACCACGGGAAATACGAGTACGGCTCGCCCAAGCTTCCGGCGCTGATGGAGGCCCTGGCGCTGAACTACGCGGATGACACGGACGCGAAGCTGGAGACCTTCAAGGAGATACTGGAGAACAACAGCGGGAACCAGGGGTGGCTGGGGTACAACCGGCTGTTCGAGTCCAATCTGCGGGCTACCAGAGAATAGGGACATACGGTTTCGGGCAAAGAATGAAGGACATGCTTAAGAGCAGGATTTGAGAGGAAGTCTTAAATATAGAAGGAATGCCCGCAAAGGGCGCGTGGAGGTGCAAGATGAAGGTGACGGACGATATTTTGTATGTAGGCGTGGACGATCACGAGGTGGATCTGTTCGAGGGGCAGTATCAGGTGCCTGGCGGGATGGCCTACAATTCCTATGTGATACTGGACGAGAGGATTGCGGTGATGGATACCGTGGACGCGGGGTTCGGCGCCCTGTGGCTGGGGAACGTGGAGGCGGCCCTGGGAGGGCGCAGGCCGGATTACCTGGTGGTGCAGCATATGGAGCCGGATCACTCGGCCTGTATCCCCCTTTTCCTGGAAAAGTATCCGGAGGCCCAGGTGGTGGCTACCGCCCCGGCCTTTAAGATGATGGACCAGTTCTTCTCTCTGGGGGCTGAGGTGAAGCGGATGCCCGTGGCAAACGGGGCGGAGCTGGATCTGGGGCGGCATAAGCTGAGCTTCGTGTGCGCGCCCATGGTGCACTGGCCCGAGGTGATGATGACCTATGACCCGGCGGACAAGGTGCTGTTCTCGGCGGACGGCTTCGGGAAGTTCGGGGCTCTGGACGTGGAGGAGGACTGGGCGGATGAGGCCAGGCGGTATTATATCGGCATCGTGGGGAAGTATGGCCCCCAGGTGCAGAACGTGCTGAAGAAGGCGGCGGGGCTGGAGATCCGGAAGATCTGTCCGCTCCACGGGCCTGTGCTGGAGGAGAACCTGGAGTATTATCTGGGGCTGTATGACAAATGGTCTTCCTATGAGCCGGAGGAGGACGGCGTGGTAGTGGCGTATGCCTCTGTGTACGGGCACACGAAAGCGGCGGCGGCCCGTCTGGCGGAGGAGCTGCGCGACAGGGGCGTGACAGTGGCCGTCTACGACCTGGCCAGGGACGACATGGCGGCGGCAGTGGCGGACGCTTTCCGCTACAGCAAGCTGGTGCTGGCCTGCAACACTTACAATGCGGGCATCAATCCCTTTATGCGGGACTTTGTGGAGCGCCTTATGGAGCGCAGTTACCAGAAGCGTAAGGTGGGCTTGATTGAGAACGGTTCTTGGGCGCCCATGGCGGCCAAGGTGCTTCGGGGACTGCTTGAGAAGGGGAAGGACCTGACCTTTGCGGAAAATGTTGTGACACTAATGTCAGCTATGAAGCCGGAGAGTCAGGAGCGCCTGAATGCGCTGGCGGAGGAGCTGGCGGAATAGGAGTTTGCGTGGCAAGAAAGCCGACATGGGAGAAAATATGAAGTTTCAGAAGAATGATATAGTGACGGTGGAAATAGAAGACATAGGCAGCGAAGGCGAAGGCATAGGGAAGGTAGACGGCTTCACGCTGTTTGTGAAGGACGCGGTGGCGGGCGATAAAGTGGAGGCCCGGATCGTGAAGAGCAAAAAGAATTATGCCTACGCGCGGCTGGAGAAGGTGGTTGTGCCTTCTCCTTTTCGCATAAAGCCGGAATGCCCATGCCATAGACAGTGCGGCGGCTGTCAGCTGCAGGCGCTTTCCTATGAGAGGCAGCTGGTCTTCAAGCAGGATAAGATCAGGAACAGCCTGATACGGATAGGCGGTTTTGCCCCGGAATATGTGGACGGGCGTATGGAGCCGATTCTGGGTATGGAGGATCCTTTCCGCTATCGTAACAAGGCGCAATATCCCATAGGCAGAGACAAGGACGGAAATGTGATTGCCGGGTTTTATGCGGGGCGAACCCACAGCATCATTGCAAACACCGACTGTCGGCTGGGGGCTGAGGAAAATCAGGCTGTGCTGAACTGTGTGTTGGAGTATATGGAGAAAAATCATATCAGCGCCTATGATGAAAGCACGGGAACAGGGCTGGTGCGTCATGTCCTGATACGCAAAGGCTTTGCCAGCGGGGAGATCATGGTCTGTCTGGTGATTAATTTCAAGAGGGAGAAAGGCCATAAGGAGAGCCGGCAGGAAAATTGTCATCATGAGGAGAGCCGACAGCAGTTTTTGCCAAGACAGGAGGAGCTGATCTTAGGACTGGTGCAGATAAACGGAATGACAAGTGTGTCGGTAAGTATCAATACTCAGCAGACCAATGTGATTATGGGAGACGAGATACATACCATATGGGGCAAAAGTGCCATCTCCGATACCATTCATATGCGGGATATGGGGCAGGAGGGATATCCGTATACGGGGGAAGAGCTGATCTTTCAGATTTCTCCCCTATCCTTTTATCAGGTGAATCCCGTTCAGACCGAAAAGCTTTATAGTCTTGCGCTGGAGTATGCGGGACTCACGGGGCAGGAGACAGTGTGGGATCTGTACTGCGGCATCGGCACCATATCCCTTTTTCTGGCAGGAAGGGCAAAAAGAGTCTGCGGTGTGGAAGTAGTTCCTCAGGCGGTGGAGGATGCCAGAGGAAACGCCGAGCGCAATGGAATCCGCAATGCCGAGTTTTTTGTGGGGAAGGCGGAGGAGATTCTGGAGAAGTATTGTGAGGATGCAGGGGATAAGAAGGCGGATGTGATTGTGGTGGATCCGCCCCGGAAGGGCTGCGATGAAGCTTGTCTGGCGGCTATGCTCGAGGCACAGCCAGAGAGGATTGTCTATGTGAGCTGCGACCCGGCTACTCTTGCCAGAGACCTGAGGATACTGTGCGATGGTGGATATGAGGTGAAGCGGGTGAGGGGCGTGGACCAGTTTGGGATGACGGTGCATGTGGAGACTATTGTGTCGATACAAAGGAAAAACTCGTAGAAGTCCTTTATTTTAGGCACTTTGCGAAGCATTTCATGTTCACTTCGGAGGGTGAAAA
>OFHM01000852.1_pt1 | contig 22849 bp, 17 predicted proteins | sample 1521311 | NCBI WGS metagenome assembly OFHM01 (sample SAMEA3504083, study PRJEB24116) | mouse gut metagenome | biome: mouse gut; feature: mouse-associated habitat; material: faeces | place: Denmark | collected 2011 | reverse complement strand
TAGAGCATCCTGTCCTTCGGCATGGCTTCCAGCCGGGCATTGATGCCGTCCCCAAGAAATCCGGGCCTGTCAAGGGAACCCTGTACCACCAGTACATTCTCCCCCGCCTTGTCCGGCACCTCTTCTATCGCCCCGGCAAAGAGATGCAGGTTGTGGAAGCGGTCTTTATTCACCTCCACCGACAGGTTCGCCGGCTTATCAAGTACGAAAGTAATCCTCTTCGCCCCTATTTCCGGCAAAATCCCCAGGGACAGCGGACGGATGTCCACCCTGTACACCGTATAAAATTTCGGGAAGGTAATCTCCACCTCCACTTTGCCGCTGAAATCGAAATAGGCCATGGATGCGCAGCGCACATCGTGCATGTCCACCTTCACCCGGTAGGCCTTCAGCTCCTGCCAATCCTGCATTCCCACGCTACGAACCCGGAGGCAGAAATCCTCCTGCAATACCATCCCCCTGGGAACGGGGTGGATGCGTAAAGCGTCTTTTTTGTTTTCCATTTTATACACTCGTCGTCCTCTCCGGCGCTATGCTGCCGTCTGTCCATATCTTAACTTTATTCCGTCCTTCATGAAGTTCCAACGGCCCGGGAAGAGGACATTCTCCCCTCTTAATTCCCGCCATATCCTCCCCAAGGCGAAGAGCAGAACCATCCGGCGCCTCATACCGCTGCTCCACGATTCGGGGCATCCCCAGTTTTTCCGTGGAAATCACCTCTCCGGGCAGCTCAAGACTCTCCCTGGGCAGTGTGATCTCCAGATAAACCGCACCCTCTTCCCGGATGACCTTCACCTCCGGATCCATGGCGTCCTCACAGAATACCTCTTCCTTGTCAAAATGCCCCGCACCGTTCAGGTACACATTTCCGTCTATATAAGCCGGCTGCTTCACCTGTGCAAACTGTTCCACATCCCCCCTTCCAAGAGAATGATACCGCTCCGTGTACTCCTCCATGGAAACCGGGGCTCCGTTGTACAGAGCCGTCCCGTAAGAACGCCCCTCTTCCGCTCCTCCCACAAAAATATTCCGGTACCACCTGTCGTCAAAACCATAGACAGGAACTGTCCCCAACACCTCCGTAGAATGAGGCAGATGGTAAGGCGTAGCCCTGTCCGGAACCGGATAATGATTGGTAAACCCGCAGCAGAGGTTATGGACATAAGCGCCCCCCTGGGCCGCATTGTCAAATGTATATGGAGATGTAAAAATATTGTTATCCACCAGATAAGGGCCATGGGTTACTTCCACCATCAGATCCCTGTTATTTTCGTCATAGATATTGCCGCTCACCCTGGTTCCCTGAGCCTGCCAGTCAAGCCAGGTTCCCAATGTGCAGTTATGGATGTAATTGTGATGAATCTGCACATCGATGGCCGCGTGAAGCTTGATCCCGGCGATTTCATGGCCGTAAAACTCATGTTTTACCGCAATATTATAAATCTCATTCCCATAAATCTCACTGAACACACAGCCCAGATGGCCCACGATTCCGTTCTGCCCGCAGTCGTGAATGACATTGCCCCGAATGATATGGGAACCGATCCTCTCCTTTCCCCATCCTATATTCCTGGCCCTGAACACCGCTTCCATCTGATACTGGTAGCCCGGCTTTCTATGGTATTTCGTAAATTCATTATCGCCCGTGCTTCCCTCTTTGCCGATGCTGATACCGCTGCATTTGGAATCGTGGATATCATTATCTTCGATGATCCAGCCCTTACCCCAGTTCGGCCCCAACAGCCCCTCCTGCATGGCGGTGGGCGGCGCCCAGGATGCGGCGGCATGCATCATCTCAAATCCCCGGACTGTGATGTAATTCAGCCCTGTTTTCTCCGGGAAAAAGCAGGCTTTCCTTACATTGATTTCCACCTCTTCCTCATTTGGATCCGCTCCCTGGAAATTGGCATAGATCGTGGTGGTCTCCCCGTCTGTCTCACAGTACCACTGGTATAAGGTGTTGTCCGGCTTCAGGATTTTCTCCTCCCGGCCTCCCCAGGTTTCCAGACGGCTGGCATACCGTTTCACCGGCTCATAAATCGCTTCCAAGGACGCCGCCTCATAGAAGGACATGCCGTTTAAATACACTTCCCCCGTATGTACCTCACAGTCCAATGGTCCTACAATCCAGTCCCCCTTCACAGGACAGGTATAAGGATTGAATGCTCCGAAAAATCCATTGTCCAGGCATACCTTCCACACATTCCCCTGTACCCTGCTCCAACCGGTAATCCGCTCCGAGCCTTTGATGACCGCATGCTCTCCCTCGGCGGCCTCATACACAATCCTGCAGCTGTCGCTTAAGCCCCCTTTTCGCGGCCTGACCCACTCCCTGTATACCCCTTCATGTACTACAACCCTGTCTCCTGCTTCCGCCGCATCCGCCGCTCTCTGTATAGTAAGAAACGGGGCTGCTTCCGTCCCCGGATTCCGGTCTGATCCTTTTTTTGAGACATGATATATTTTGCTCATTTTTTCTCCTCTGCTTTCTGTTTGCGGTAAATCCTGCTGCAGACGTCACTTTCGCTATTGTCAGATCCTGCTGTCAACTGTCCCTGCCGCACATGCCCTCTTCCTTCTCCAATATATACTGACGCTCATTGAAACTTGCCATGCATCCCGGCTCACGAGCGAAAGATGCCGGGGACATTATGGCAAATTTCATCGCTCGTGAGTATAAATAGAAGTATGAAATGTAGTACAAAATATGGCAGACGCAAAAAGCCCTCATGAGAAAAGCGGCCGCAACCTCTCCGCCTGTGACCGCCTCTTCCCTAAAACATGTGGTTCGTTATTTAATTTGCATTCTTAGCATCAAGGAATGCCTGAATCTGGGAAATCAGTTCCGCGCGGATCTCTTCCAGGCCTACCGCGGCGGCATCCTCATGCCACTGCTGAATCTTCTGCGCCGCCTCGTCCGCGTCGTACATGGAGATGGTCAGCTGCAGCTCGTTGGAAAGAGCGGATACATTGGCAATCTGGGTCTCCACGTTGGTGGTGTCGAACACGAATCCGGACAGCGGGCTCAGCTTATAGGTAGAAGGATCGTACATATAGTCGAAGCGGGACTTAATCTCGGGATTACTGCTGACGAACTCACTCACCCTGATGTATGTAGGGTTCTGGGTGAAGGAGTAGGTAGGCATGGAGTATGCCAGGTTCTCGTCGATGTCAAGCTTCTTGTAGCCGTCGGTGCCTACTGCTTCCCAGTCCTCGCCTTCGATACCCAGTTCGAAGAGATCATGGGCTTCCTGGCTGCCGAACATCCAGTCAAGGAAATACATTACGGCATCGGTCTTCTCGGACCACTCGGGCACTACAAGCCAGTTGTTGGTAGCCATGTCGCAGACAACCGCGCCCGGCTCCATATTGCGCTGTGCGTCTTCAATTACATAGAAGCCATACTCTTCGTCAGGGTTGGTCTCCAGGGCTGTCTTTACCTTGCTCTCATACTCGCTCAGAGCGGAATAGGCGATGGCTGCGGGCTTCTCCACGGTATCGGTGCCGCCGCGGTTGGGATTCAGGTAAGGATTCCACTTGGTACGGTCCTGAATATATGCGGTAATGAAATCATCCTGGTAGCCTGCGGGCATCTTTGCGAACTCTTCTGCGGAATCGCCGGGAACCACTGCGTTCAGAACGGTCTTCTCGTCATCGCTTAAGCCCACCCATACCCAGGTCTGGTCGCCCAGAACGTTTACATTGTCCTGTGTGTATACATGGTCATGTTTCGCGGAGTACCAGGGGGAATCCAGACGGAAGAAGTTCCAGAGGCTCACGCCGATCATGCCTTCTTCATTTTCCTGTACCGTCTTTACGAACTCCAACAGGCTGGCTTCATCAGTGATGGGAGCGCAGTCGTATTTTTTGCGCAGATCCTCGCGGTACATAAATCCGCGGCTGTCCTCGTAGAAGGTTGCCAGGTTGATGCCGTAGATCCCCTTCTGGTAGGAGCCGTCCTCCTGGCGGATATAGGAAGTCATGGCCTTCACGAAATCCTCGGAGAAGGCGCTCTTCAGGCCGGGGAAAGCGTCGTTGTTAAAGTAGGAAGACAGGTCTGCGAAGTTGCCTTCCTGGATGAAGGTGCTCAGGCCGTGCCAGCCGCCGCAGAACATCAGGTCGAAATCTTCATTTCCAATCATGGCTGTGGTCAGCTTATCCTTGTAGTCGCCGCCTGCCACCCATGTAAATTCCGGATGGATTTTGCTCATGACGGGGTCGTCCGCTGTCATCTCTTCGTATTTTGCCAGAACCTTATCCAAATTGCGGAATTCGTTCATGACACGGATCTTGATGGTGGTATCCTCGATCTGGGGTGCTTCTGCCTGGCCGCCTTCTTCGGAAGACTCTTCTCCGGAAGCTTCCTCTGAATTCTCCGCGGGGCTCTCTTCACTGTTTCCTGCAGGAGATTCCTGCTGTTCGGACTGCTGATTGCTGCTTCCTGCGTCGTCATTGCCGCAGGCTGCCATGGACAGTGTCATGGCTCCTGCCAGAGCCAGTGCCATGGTCTTCTTCAAAACCTTGTTTTTCATTCTTATTCCTCCTAGTATAAGCCGATGCGGCTTTACCGCCCGGCCGGGTAATTTTTCGGATCCCCCCTGTCCTCTCTCTGCCAAAGTCATCCTGATCCTGTTCTTCATTATAATACTTCCCTAACCTCACACAAGAGGAAAAAAAGATGATCCGGGGTAATTTTCGAAGATGATTTACTCCTCATTTGCATTTGTTGCCGCTTCCCAGGCAACCAACAGAACACCCCTCCCTTCCGTCCCTGTCATTTCAGCCCCTAAATTGTATATTTCAGAAGCTTCCTGTTGGAAGGGTGTAAATCTGTGGTAAAATGAATTTATTCACGGCAGGAAACGGCCGAATGGCCATCCTGCCATGTGCGTTGCTGTGCACATGGCAAAATGATTCCATACTCACGGCAGGCCCGGGCAGGAAAGCCGCCCTGCCAGAGACGCGGCCATGCTCAGTCCTTCCGGAAAAGGCACGCATAAACAAGAAAAAGAAACGGGGCCTCACCAATGAACATAAGCTTATATTTCTCACTGGCAGTGGTGGTTATACTGACGCTTTGCCTGGCATGGATCCTCCTTCTGTATGAAAAACTGCGGCGGCGCTACGACAGCCTGGCGGAAAGTTTCGGACAGATTCAGAAGCTGAACGCCGAACTGCGCTGCCAGCGGCATGATTACTTAAACCATATGCAGGTTGTCTACGGCATGGCAGAACTGGAGGAATACGAAGAGCTCCTCGATTACCTGGAACCCATCTACCGGGACATCATGAAGACGGGAAAAGCAATCCGCACTTCCGTCCCCGCGGTGAACGCACTGCTGATGGCGAAAATGGGAACCGCGCAGGCTCTGGGGATTGACTTCTATGTGGAAGTGAAATCCGACTTAAAACGCCTGCCCATGGAACCCTGGGAGCTGTGCAAGGTGCTTTCCAACTTAATCGACAACGCCGTCACCGCATTGTCCGAGAAGGAATCCGGCCGGAAAATGATACTGGATATCAGCGAGGACAGGGAGCGCTATCTGTTCTCCGTATCCGACAATGGCGCCCCCATCCCAAAAGAACGGCAAACAGCCATCTTCCGGCCGGGCTTTACCACCAAAAAAGAGTCCGGCCATGGAATGGGACTGTACATCGTATCCGGCGTACTGAAAAAGAGCGGCGGCAGTATCTCGGTGAAATCCGACGAAAAAGAAACCGTTTTCACGGTATCCCTGAAGAAAGACGAAGCCGGAAGGAGGTGAAAAAGCAAATGGAAACAATTGAATTAATCGGCATCATTGTACTGATAGCGGGCTTCATCCTGATCGCAGTGGAACTGGTGGTACCCGGGTTCGGGCTCCCCGGCATCGCGGGCATTGTCTGCCTGGTGGCAGGCGTATTTATGGTAACGGATTCCGTGGAGGAAGGAATCCTGGTGACCATCGTGGTCATCGTCATCCTGAGCATCCTGACGGCGGTGGTCATCGGCCTGATGCACCACCGGAAATTCAAATCCCCCATTATCCTGGATACGGATGTCCATGTGGAAAACACGCAGTTAGAGGCATCTGACCTTGACTACCTGCTCCACAGGGAAGGCACTGCGTCAACCGACCTGCGCCCGGTGGGAAAAGGCGATTTCGACGGAATCGAACTGGATATCGTATCCGACGGGGCTTATATCAAAAAAGGAAGCAGGATTAAAATCGTTCAAATCAGCTCCAACAGGCTGATGGTCAGGAACCTGGAGAACCGAAAGAACTGAGGAAACATGAGAAAGGCAAGGGTGATGATATGATTATCCAGATTATTATTCTATGTGTGATTGCTTTACTGATTGTAGGATTTTTTGTGATTGTACCTGTGGGACTGTGGATATCGGCAGTGGCGGCCAACGTGAAAGTGGGCATCTTTAACCTGGTGGGAATGAAGCTGCGCCGCGTGATACCCAGGAAGATTATCTTCCCCCTGATCAAGGCCACGAAGGCGGGCATCAATGTAACGGCGAACCAGCTGGAAGCCCACTATCTGGCAGGCGGCAATGTGGACGGCGTGGTCAACGCCCTGATTGCGGCGGAGCGGGCCGGCATGGACCTGTCTTTTGAGAAAGCCTCCGCCATCGACCTGGCCGGCCGCAATGTGTTCGAGGCAGTGACCATGAGCGTTACGCCCAAGGTCATCGAGACCCCTCTGATCTCCGCCGTGGCCAAGGACGGCATCGAACTGATGGTCAAGGCCAGGGTCACCGTGCGGACGAACCTGGAACGGCTCATCGGCGGCGCCGGGGAAGCCACCGTACTGGCCAGAATCGGGGAAGGAATCGTCACCACGGTAGGATCCTCCCTGACCCACAGCGAAGTCCTGGAAAACCCGGACGAGATTTCCAAACTGGTACTGGATAAGGGCCTGGACTCCGGCACCGCCTACGAGATCATTTCCATCGACATCGCGGACATCGACATCGGCAGGAATATCGGCGCGAACCTCCAGAGCCTTCAGGCGGAGGCGGACAACAAGATTGCCCAGGCCAGGGCCGAGGAACGCCGGGCCATGGCAGTGGCACTGGAACAGGAAATGCGGGCCGCCGTGGTAGAGGCCGAAGCGGAGATTCCCAGGGCTATGGCCCAGGCCCTCCGGGAAGGGCATATCGGCGTATTGGATTATTATAAACTGCAGAACGTACTGGCCGACACGGAAATGAAGAAAAACATCGGCACAGGCGCCTATGCCTATGCGGAAAGCAGGAAGGAATCCGGAACATGATTAAAGTAATGCTCATCGATGACGAGCCGGAAATCAGAAGGCTTCTCCACAAAATGGTGGAAAAGCAGGAGGGTTACCAGGTGGTCTCCGAATGCGGCAACTTTGCCGGGGCAGTAGCTGATTTTGCCAGATACAGGCCGGATGTGGTGTTTGTGGACATCGACTTAAACGGCGAGGACGGGCTGAACTGCGCCAGGGTACTGACGGATCTGGATCCGAAACTGAAGGTCATCTTCGCCACCGCCCACAGCGAATACATGGCAAACGCTTTTGAAATCTACGCTTTCGACTACCTGGTAAAGCCCTTTAATATGGAAAGACTGGCCCGGACACTGGACCGGATCCGCAGTTCCATGCCGGAACATGCCAGACAGGGCAGCATGCAAAATGCGGTGTCTGGCCAGGCACATGCCGCGGGGCTCCGGGAAACGCGGGGCAATGCGCAGCCTACATCATATACGCCGGATAACTGCGATATGCAAAACAAAGCCCGGTCCATGGCATATACCGCGGACGGCGGCAATATGCCAGACGCCACCCGGTCCACAACGCCTGCCGCTGACAGCTGCACTCCACAGCGCGGAATGCAGCCTGGTACAAATACGCCGAATCCCTGCATCCCGCAGGGGAAAGCCGGTTCACCGGATAAAATTGCACGCCCTGACAGATACCGCGGCAAGCTGCTGATCAAGGGGAAGGAACAAACCTTCCTTCTGGATGTAGAAGAAATCCTGTTCATCGAAAGGATGGACGGCAGCACCAATATCGTGACCGCCTCCGGGGAACAATACAGAACCTCCGCCTCCCTCTTCGATCTGGAAACAAAACTGGATTCCGAACTCTTCATGCGCTGCCATAAATCCTATATTGTCAACTTGTCCAAAATCACCAGAATAGAACCCTACGGACGATGGACCTATGTGGCAAAATTCCGCGGCTGCGAACTGTCGGCGCTGATGACCGCCCAGAAATATGAGGAAATGAAGAGACTATTCTCCTAGAATTACCTGCCCCGGCTAAACCGGAACCAAAATATGAGGTATCCCTGAAGCAACGGCTAAAACAGGCCGACGGTCATAACAATATGACAGCCAGCCTGTTTTATGTCCTACGGGCACTTCCTTACGCCCTGCAATTATTCCTTTTCACACTCTTATCATCTTGCATCGCAGCTGCCGGACACGCTCCCGCAACTGGCAGGCACAAGTCACTTACTGCTCATACTCAAGTCCCGCCTTAAATCCCATGGCCCAGGGCCACAAGCCCCGAAGCGAAAATTCCACGGCCAAAAACACCGTACCCCAGGCCCAAAAGCCGCTCACAGAAAATCCACCGACACCACCTTGTCCAGTTTCACCAGGATATCATATATTTCTGTCCGTCTTACCGCTTTTTTCAGGTACAGCACCATATGCACCGAGATTCCCACTCCCTCGGATTTGGACTCGCTGGTATCCATGGAATCTATGGTTACTCCGGCTTCTTTTAATTTCTGGATGACCGTATGTAAATCCCGGCTCTCCTCCAGATCGATGAATACATTGCAAAAATGGGAATGCCTGGTGGCAAAACGCTCCACATAGGGAAGCACATGCAGCGATACCAGCATCATGGCCGTAATCAGCACACCACCCTCCACAAATCCGATTCCCACCGCCAGCCCGATGCATGCGCTGGCCCAGAGTGTGGCCGCCGTAGTCAGTCCCCTCACCCGATGTCTGGATACAATGATCGTTCCCACTCCGATAAAGCCCACTCCGCTGATAACCTGCGCTGCCATCCGGTTCATGTTAGCCAGCCCCGGGAAATAAATCTGTATATACTGTTCTGTCAGCATTACCAGTGTGGCTCCCAGACAGACTACCGTGATCGTCTTCGTGCCCGCGCCGCGATGTTTCATCCCTCTGTCCAGGCCGATAGCCCCTCCCAGAGCCGTTGCAGCAATCACCCGGATCAATAGATTCTGTATATTCCACTCTCCGAAATTTCCGAATAACATAAAGTCTGCCCCCTTATCTCCTGAATCCGCTTTCATCAATCTCCGGGACAATATCTGTCAGGAACCGCCTCAAAGCCGGCTAAACTGCTTTTGTTGCATCCAATCACAGTCCTTTGGCTACTTCCCGCAAAATCGCCTGGCTGGGTCCCGGAATTCTGCCCAAATGATCCGGCCCTACATTTAACAGATAATTGATACCCATTCCGTTCAATTTCCGCTTGATCTCCAGAACCTTCTCCGCCTCTTTCCAATTATGATCCCATGCGCAGTATCCCCAGCTGTTGTTCATGGTAGCGGCAGTCTCATACAGGCCATAGGGAGAGGGCTTGAATCCGTCGCAGTCATTGAGCTTTGCCGGATCAAAAGCTTCGTTTTCCGGCATGGAATCCGGAATTTCATTATCTCCCAGGGAAACATAGTCGTAAGCTCCGTTTCCAAGGCGGGAATTGATCAGACAGTCCGGCTGATATTTTTTGACCAGATCATACAGTTCACGGCTCTGCGCGTCCTTTATTGTCATGGGCACATCGAACCAGATCAGACACAGATCGCCGTAACCGCGAAGGATCTCTTCCACCTGCGGTTTGATCTTATTCTCGAAACAGATGTCAAAATTCTTCCTGCCGTTATCCGGAAAATCCCAGTCGTTGCACCAGGACTGTCCTGCACAGGGAATGTGGCCCGAAAGATATCCTCCGCCGTGTTCTTCATGCCAGTCCAGATCTTGAGAATAATAGAGGCCAAACTTTAACCCATGCTTATAACATGCCTCGGAAAGTTCGCCGATTACATCCCGGCCAAAGGGCGTCGCATCCACCACATTGAACTCGTCTACCTTAGAGCGGAATAATGCAAAGCCCTCATGGTGCTTACTCGTGATGACAAAATATTTCATTCCGCATTCTTTTGCAAATCGAATCCATTCTTCGGCATCGAAATAAACCGGATTGAATGCTTTTGTAAGCTTGTCGTACTCCGCCCTGGGAATGCACTGGTTCGTCTGAATCCACTCCGCATAGTTGCTGCTCTTTTTTCCGTTCCACTCGCCTCCCAGCAAGGAATAGAGCCCCCAGTGCACCATCATTCCGTACTGCGCTTCCTTGAACCATTTCCTCATATCCATATCAGCTACCTCCAAATGAATTTTATTGTACTTCTACTATATCTTGGACAGGTGATATTTGCAATATATTTCAGCGGGAATTGCAAAAATGACAGAAGAATCCCTTTTCAAGGCTCTCCTGCCATCTAGAACAAACGAGGAATTATAGGCACAATAGTACATAAAAACGTGCGTTAGAGGATTCGAACCCCCGACCTTTTGGTCCGTAGCCAAACGCTCTATCCAGCTGAGCTAAACGCACAAATCAATCCCATTGCATATCATCGTTCCCTGCAACATAAGTTATCATACCGCTTTTTCCAAAAAAAGTCAAGCAGTATTTTAAAGTTTTTCGTTTTTTTCGTTTCTGAGTTTCTGAGTAAAGTTTCTGCTTTTTGTTTCCTCCGGCGATAAATTTTGCGGCTTCTTCTCATACTTTTCCTGAACAACCAGAATATACACCGCCATGGCTGCTATCGACTCCCCCACGACTCCCAAAATGGAAATGATAATGGCCAGGGAACCCTGTCCTGCTAAAAGCGGCAGCCCCAACAATGCAAAAACCACGCCGAACACTATCAGCAGCTTCCCTACTGCCCTGTTATACCTTTTTACATCTTTCATGGGAAGCGCTTCCACATTGCAGAAAAATCCGACTTCCTTCCTGGCAAAAAAGGCTGACACACCAAGCCCCGCCAACAGCACGCCTACTGCCATCCATATTGCAAATCCTATTATTGCGCCTTCTTTCATAACCGATTCCTCCTCTGTATCCTCAGTTTAGCACATTCTGTTCCTGACAGCAACCCAAATCCAAACTCGCCTGGAGCCTGCGAAACGGGGCTTGACAAATATGTCCAAGATGCTATAATGTTATTTAGGCAGTTCGTAACCATCCTGCCCTGGAAGAACCGTCAGGCACTTCCAAAATCAAAACTAAGGGAATACATATTATGGAAAGATATAGTAAAATTCTATCAAAAAGAAAACGAGAAATTCTTCTTCTTCGTGGAAAAGGCTGTGTATACAAAAAATGCCCTTTCTGCGACTACCACTTGGACAGCTGTCCCGATGAAAACGCCAATTATACTCTAAATCAAGAGGTCCTCCGACAGGTGACCGGCGAATTCGGGGATCTGGAAGTGATCAACAGCGGCTCTGTTTTTGAACTGGACAGCCTGACTCTTGATCTGATCAGAACAGTATGTCGGGAGAAGCAAATTTCCACCATCCACTTTGAATCCCACTACTTATACAGAGCGCAAATCCCTGCCCTCAGACAATATTTTCAAGAATTCGACCTGAAAATGAAGCTTGGCCTGGAAACCTTCGACGGGGACTTTCGGGAACATATTCTGCGAAAAGGCATCCCTGACCGGGAGCCGGAGGTTATCAGCAGAGAGTTTGACGAAGCAAATTTTCTGTTCGGTCTCCGGGGACAGACTGTCCTTACCATGGAGCGCGACATCACATTGGGATTGACTTATTTTGAGCGGATCTGTATTAATCTCATGTGTGAAAACACCTCGGCCATGCAGCCTGACCGGACGGTAATCTCCGATTTTCTGGAAAAACTGTATCCGAAATATTACGAGGATGGGCGCATTGATATTTTAATCAAAAATACGGATTTTGGAGTGGGTGACTGATATGACAAACGAATTATTATTGGTAGGTTCTGTAATCTTTATCTTTTTCATGGCTTTGGCGGCTTATAAGTTTTTCGGAAAATCCGGACTCTACTGCCTGTCCGCCGTGGCCACAATCCTGGCTAATATTGAGGTGCTGCTGCTGATCGATGCCTTCGGTATGGAACAGACGCTGGGCAATGTGCTCTTCGCCGTAACCTTTCTGATCACAGATATTCTATCCGAATGCGAAGGGAAAAAAGCCGCCAACCGGGCCGTATGGATCGGCATTTTCACTTCTCTTTTCTTCCTGCTGCTGAGTCAGAGCTGGCTTCTGTACATACCGGGAGAAGGCGACTGGGCCATGCCGTCCATCAAAGCCATCTTCTCCAGCACCCCCAGAATGCTGCTTTCCTCTTTGACGGTCTATGCCGTCAGCCAGCTCTTCGACGTATGGCTCTACCACAAATGGTGGGCCTTCACGGAGAAAAAATTCGGAGATAAGCGCAGATTCCTCTGGCTGCGCAACAACGGCTCCACTTTAATCAGCCAGATTCTGAATACCTTTTTATTCACCCTGTTTGCCTTTTACGGCGCCTATGACACCAAGACGCTGCTGTCCATCTTTGCCTCCAGCTATGTGATCTATATCTTTACCTCACTGTTGGACACACCGGTGCTGTATCTGGCACGGAAAATTCACCCCAGAGGAGAATGACAGGTGCGGCGGTCTGCTTTGATCGCCGCCAGAAATATTTGTTAGGAATTGTACAAAAATAACTTGTGATTTACATTTGCGAAAACCAGGAATCTATACATTGCGCCCTGCAGCCCCCTCACAAGCCAATTCGAAGCGGGAACAAATCAGGATACCGCGGAAGAATCCTCCCGCCCTGCAAAAAGCAGGCTTATCAGGATCGGCAATGTCACCATCACAGGGAAAATGTAACGCATCTGCACCACAGGGCCCAACAGCATAGTCGCCATATACAAAACAGGGAACATGGTAAAAAGGGCCTGTCTTCGTTTCTTCAGGTAAAAAAATGCGGTCAGCGTCAGGAACAATCCCCAGAAGTAAAAAGCACATTTAAACACAACGCCGATCACCGGCCAGTTATAATAGACATTTGCGCTGACAATCTTTTCCAGCTGTTCTTCCAGCCACGGAAACTTTGACTCATGGGCAATCTCCGGTCCGTCCACTATGGCAGATGAATTATAGGTATAGATCGTCCCCATCCGCCCCTCCATACCATATCCCAGACATTCCGCATAGGATCTGTCGTCCAGGAACCAATACCCCCGGGTCAGTTCCAGAAAAGCATCTATATATTCATTCGGATAACGCATCCCGATCTTCAGCCAGTCCTGAAACAGCTGCGCATAATGCCCGTCCCAGGCTTCGGCAAATGTAGTCACTCCAACCGATGTCTTCGTACTGTCCGCAATGGGAGGATTGTAATCCTTCCAGTCTTCTTCCGGGACATAGGAATTCAGCAGCGCCCTGGTTTCCGGATCCATCTCTTCTCCATGGTAATATCCCACCCTGGCAAACTGCTGAATGGGCACGCTGAACATCTCCACCTTCGCTGTCCCAAGCGTTGTTCCCAGGGCGGCCCTGATTCCTGCCTCCATTGCCTTTCCTCCGGCCAGCAGGAGTACACACAGCAGCAATACACGCAATTTCTCTTTCCTGGCAGCAAATACAAACCAGACGATTCCAAACACTGCTACCGCATAGAAACAGTTGTTGCGGAACTGCATCATCAGACTTCCTTCTACGATAAGAAGCAAATCCAGCCAGAGAAGCTTTCTCCCTGCGGCGAAAAAGAAACGCTCCGCCAACAACAGCACAAACAACAAAAACAGTACGCTGAACAAAACATCCTTGGTCGTACACACAGCCATCACGGAATTCAGCGGGAATACTCCGAAATACAGAATTCCTGCCGCCACAGTCCATTTTTTCCCTATTATCCGATACAGAAACACCACCGCATAGGACATTGCCAGAGAATATACCAGCATTTGAAACAGAGCCATACACGCCATCCCTGTCTGAATATCTCCCACCAGATATCCCAGCTGGAGAAACAGCCAGATCACCCAGGTATGCGCCAGCGGCTGATAGGGCCAGAACCATGCAAAGCCTTTCACCGCCTCATTGATCTGCCTGTGAAAATCATAAGACATAATGATGGGATAATAGGCCAGCCATACCGGAACCAGACACACAAAAATCAGAAGCGCACTGATGCCGAACACCTTTCCGTACTTCCATCGCGTCCCTTCCGCCCGCGGCTTCCACTCACCCGCCTTTTCAAATCCCTCAAACAGCAGATTTGCAAAAGGAAACACCGCAACAGACAGACATACCGCTCTCAGCAACAGCAGGCCCTTCCCCAAAAAACCGCTCTCTGTCATTTTATTCACCTGAAGCTGATATCCCGCCAGCATCGTGACCGAAAACAGAAAGCTGGCCGCCGCCGCAAAGATTATTCTGCGTCTGCGCCCTCTCCCTTCCGGCACGGCCTCCAGATTTTTCCCGGTTCGGGAGAGCAGCCAGAATACCGTCGCCGCCAGCGGAATACTCACAACGGAAAAGGAAGCTGCCGTAAGCCCTGCATGATTTCCCAGACAGCAGACTCCATACGTCCCCAGCAGAGTCAGCAAGCCCTGCACTATTTTCTCTTTGTTCTTTCCTGCTTTTATTCGTATCATCTTCTCTGTCCAATCAATGCATATATTTTTCCAGCTGCCGGCATACTTCTTTCACGTCGATGGGTTTCGCCACATGGGCGTTCATCCCGGCATCCAAGCACTTCTTTACATCTTCTGAAAATGCATCCGCCGTCATGGCAATGATGGGAATATCCGCATCCTCTCTGCCGGAAGCACGTATGGCCCTGGTTGCCTCGTACCCGTTCATAACTGGCATCCTCACATCCATCAAGACCGCATCGTAATGACGAATATCCGACTGCCGGAATTTCTCCAGACAAATCTGTCCGTTTTCCGCCCAATCCAGCTCCAGCCCCATAGCAGTCAGCAGTTCATTGGCAATCTCCCAATTGATCTCGTTATCCTCCGCCAGCAGGATCTTCTTTCCTTCCAGCACGATATCTCTGCTTTCTGCCTTGAGCGGACTATAAACAGTCTCTCCCGAATTTTCGTCTACATACGGCTTCAGCCCGTAAAACAGCGTGGATTTAAAGAGAGGCTTGCTGATAAATCCCGTGATCCCCGCCGCCTTGGCCTCATCCTCTATCTCGCTCCAGTCATATGCCGATATCAGCAGAATCGGGACGTCCTCCCCGTAGATCCTTCGAATCTCCCGGGCTGCCGTGATTCCGTCCATGCCGGGCAGTTTCCAGTCAAGCATAATTACATGGTAGTCATCATGCCTGTTATGCCGCTCACCCACTTTCTCCAGGGCCTCCTCCGCATTCAGGCAGCAATCCGGCACTACGCCGATGGATTTCAAGGACGACACCGCGCTCTGACACAATTGTTCATCGTCATCCACAACCAGCATGTTCAAGGGCGGAAGCACCATATCCGCCTCTATCACCTGCGCCTTCATCAAGTCCAGCCTAACATGGAACACACTGCCTATCCCCACTTCAGAGTCCACTTCGATGGTTCCGCCCATGGCATCCACAATATATTTCGTGATCGTCATTCCCAGGCCCGTGCCTTCGGTCTTCTGTACCCTGGCCGTATCCTCTCTGCTGAAGGAATCAAATATTTTCCTCTGATACTCCTTTGACATACCGATGCCGGTGTCCTTGACATACAGATGAATCCGTATATATTCCTCTCCTTTCGGAGAATCCTCCTCAAACATAGAGACATTGATGGAGCCCTCTTCCGGGGTAAATTTCACCGCATTTCCCAACAAATTGATCAGCACCTGGTTCAGCCTGACGCTGTCGCAGCACACATTCTCCACTGAAATATCATGAATAAAGATATTGAACTGCTGATGCTTTGCCTTCACCTGGGGCTGTACAATACTTACAATGCTGTCCATCACTTCTCGAAGCGATACCTGATCTACGTTCAGCGTCATCTTGCCGCTCTCAATCTTGGACATATCCAGTACATCATTGATCAGGCCCAGCAGATGCTTGCTGGACAGGGCAATCTTCCTCAGACACCCCTGTACCTGCTCCATATTATTCATATTGGCAATGGCAATGGTCGTCATGCCCACGATGGCATTCATGGGCGTCCTGATATCATGGCTCATATTGGAAAGGAATTCGCTCTTGGCCCGGTTGGCATGTTCCGCCTCCCTGCGGGCCGCCTCCGCTGCTCCCCGCTCCCGGTTCGCCTCCTCATTTGCCGCCTTCAGGGCAGCCACCTGCGCTATGGTGATCTTGAGACTTTGCCCAAATACTAAAACCAACGTCACCAGGATGATGCCACACACGCAATAAACCATAACGGTCCAGTCATGTCCCATTTTCGTAATCAGCAAATCCAGAGATTCAAAGGGCAGAACCGTCACCAGATACCATTCGCTGTAGGGAAGCCTGATACAATAGAGATGATACCTGGAGCCTTCTCCCTGCAAAATCGCGGAAAAATTCTCTCCCCGCTCCATGGCCGCTTTCAGCTCCTGCACATATTGCTCCGCCCCGTTCTCCTCCCCGAAAACCAGGGCCACATTCGCAAAGTAATTTCCGTTTAGTCTCTTGCTGTTGCGCAGAACATAGCTGCCGTCCTTCCGGATAATGTAGGAATCCACCAGCGCCTCATCTTCATCCAAAAAAAGAATGCTGCTGATGTATTCCGTATAAAATCCTCCTACTAGGGAAATGCTCTCTCTTCCGTCTTCCATCTCACAGACATAGGGCACCCCCATCAGCACCACGCCCTGTCCTTCCGAGTCCACAGCAGCCGCTATCTTCTGTTCCCCACTGCCAACGCTTTTCACAAACGGCTCCGGATCAACCGGCCGTACCTCATTGCCATAGAGCATTTCAAACTCGCCGTCCGCGGAACACAGCGCCAGGTAGTTGAATCCCCTGACTTCCGCACTGTATTTCAGCTCCTCCAGGAGAGTGTCGCGATCGCCGGGCTCCTCATAAACCGTATCAATTATCGCCTGCACCTGAGAAAGCCGCAACTCTATTACAGTCTCGTAGTGCATTACGATTTGCTCGTTCATTCCGGTCATATACAGCTTGCCCACTTCCTCTATGGTTTCCGTACTCTTTTTATTCATATAGCCCGACAACAGAGCAAATAATCCTATAACAAGAACGGTAATGCCGACAAGGCTGATCATCAGAAACCGGATTGCTTTATCGTTCTTTGGACCCTTCTTCATCGCTTTTCCTCCTGCACACAGATAACAGTCTCCATCAAAAACTGATTCTATTATAACAGCCTTTTACAGAAACAGCAAGGAAGAAATGCCTGTCTCTTTGCTGATTCAATTTCAATTCAATTTGACTTTCTGTATTCATACACAAAACGACGCGAAACCTGAACCGCTATGGTTCGGTTTCGCGTCGTTGACTGCGGAAGATGGGACTTGAACCCACACGGCATTGCTGCCACAAGATCCTTAGTCTTGCTCGTCTGCCAGTTCCGACACTTCCGCTTTTTCCTGCACAACTGTTATAATAGCATTGTCGGCTTGAAAAGTCAATTCTTTTTTCGCAATTTATAAAATTTTTCGGCAAAAGTTTTTTCGGCAGCCCGGCCGGATTTTCTCACCTGCCGGACCGCCGGACTTGATTCGTTACTCTCCCAAATACATTTTCAACCCGTCATCGATTCTCTGAACCGTATCTTCCAGGGATTGCCCGCCCTTTAAATAATTCTCCAGGGCCTGTGTCAAAACCTCCCGAATCTTTTCATCTTCGCCCACCGGCCGGTATAATCCTTTACACACTTCCACCAGCCGGTCTGCCGTCTCTTTTGAAAAATCGGAAATCCGAAATTCTATGGTCCCTCCCTCTGCATCAATTGAGGCCTCCGCCTCCGCTTCTGACCTGTCGCTGTGAGCCATTTTCTCCAAAGCCGCCGTATTCACTGGGAATCCGCCGTAAGGATCCGATACCTGCATCTCCTCCGACAGGGCAAATGCCAGAAAGTCCATGGCTGTCTCCTTATGCGTACTCTTTGTACAGATTCCTGTCTGCACCATGGGCAGGAAGCAATTCTCAAATACGGCGAACTCTCCCTGAATATAATCCATCATAGCCAGCGGAAACATGCAGTCGTTAAAACCTTCTATGTCTTCCAGCGCAAGCTTTGCCCCTGAGGCCAGATCCCACATATTATAAGCCTTTTCACCCTTCTCCCGGACATCGATGATCCCGCAATTGTCCCCGATCTTTTTAAGCTGTTCCAGATATTTTCCAAGAGCCGCTTTGTCCAGCGCTTTATCCGCTACGATTCCGTCACAAAAATAAGGATAAAATTTCTCCACCAGCTCTCCCACGGTCTGCGGGCCCATATAGCTGTCCCGGGATCCGGCCAGAAATTCCGAGAGTTTTTCCATAGACAGCATATCTTCAGCCCTGATATCCCTGCCCACCGCCATGGTAATACCAAATTCCAGGGGCACCACATATCGATGTCCGTCCTCCCTGATATAAGCGCCGGTAATATTGGCAAGCAGCTCCCCGCTTTCCTCCATGGGCGTCACCACATCGCCGAGATCCTCCAACAGCCCCTTCTCCGCATAGGACGCTATATCCAGATGATCCAGCACCAGGATATCCGGCGCCGCTTCGCCCATCAGCATGGTATTAAGTTCCTGATATACCGCGTTGTAATCCGTTTCTTCCTCATATTTGGAGTATACATTCCGGATCGTGATCAATATTTCAGGATGTTCTCTGTGGTACATGGCAGCAGCCTGGTTCAGCAGATAATTTTCGCGGACGGTGTACAATGTTAACTCTTCTATTATCTCGATTACCGCATCCGGATCATACTCGTACCTGCGCAGTCTGTACCCGCCGCCTGATTGCTGGAACAATGCATAGACAGCCCCGTCCTGCGGTGCGCCCAAACCGATACACCAGCAGCCCGACAGACCGAAATCCGTCTCCACGCCTCCTAAAAGTTTCTCCCACGTCATCCCGCCGTCTGTTCCCGGACTCTCCTTCCCGCTAAAGATCCCTTCCTCTCCTGCCAATATCAATGTCCCGTCTTCCCGTATACAATATTTAGCTCCCGTCATGTTGTCCGGCGCCGTAACGGCAGATGCCTGACTGTATTTACCCTCCGGACATTTCTCGATCACCAGTTCCGGAGAATCATACTGGTAGGAGGAGCAGATCCAGACATTTTCACCGTCCGATACCATTGTGTCATAGGGTACAGTGATGGCTTCGCTTTCCATCACACTGCCGTCACTGCCGTTAAGCAAGTCCAGAGAAGTATACGTAGCTGCCAGCAAGGTATCGTTATCCAGCACATCAATTCCCGCCACCGCCTCATAACCCCCCCATTCTTCGTTGAATGTCCTCCATTTTTCGGGAGTAATTTCCCTGGCCTCTCCGTTTTCCTCTTTCCACAGACAGGTTCCGGGCTCCGTGACTCCTTCCCGGATATAATCGGCATACAAATATTGACCGCCCTCCCGGGTCTGCATCAGCTTTGCTTCTATTCGCGTCTCTCCTCCGGGCAGCTCTACTGTTTCCAGCCAGGGCCTGGTCACATCGGCAAAACCGTCCTCCTGCAATTCCCATTCTCCCGCAATCGTCCTGTCACCCTCCGCCTTTAGAGCAAACAGATGGATTTTGCCGCCGGCTGTAAACAGCTGTTTAACCGTCCATCCCTCCAGTTCCTCCGGCAGATCCACACTGCTCTCCACATACTTGCCCTTCACAGGCTCCATCTGGTCGATCTCCCCTGTATCGCCGCTCTTTCCGCACCCGGCCAGCAATGCGGCACACAGTATCGCTGCAATTCCTTTTCTTATTCTCACAACTTACCCTCCGTTCCCGTTTTTCTGTTTTATTTCATCTATTTTATCTGTCCTGCACCCGGCATATCCTAATATTTTATTAATGCTCCTCTATCTGTTTCCTGCCGAAATATTAAGATTTCCTTTAGAGCAAATTGTCCAATTTCCGACAGTCATTTTTTTCTATTTTCTACAAATTTCAAATTGTCTCCGCATTATAAATGTGGTACCATAGTGTAAGACACAATTCACACGTTTCTGAAAAGGGAAAGAGAGGGGTACCATGAAGAAAAGAATTACATCACTTTTACTTGCTGCCGTAATGGCATTCGCACTTACAGGTTGCGGAAAACCTGCAGTTCCCGAATCCTCCGCCGACAGCTCGGTAGGATATCCGGACGAAGACGGTTACGCGGAAGGGCATCTGGGCGATACCATGCACAGCACGTTTTTTGATTACACTGTAAACAGCGCTTATACCTGCTCTGAATACGGAGACTATACGGCGCAGGAGGGCTATGAAATTTTGGTAGCGGATGTAACCATCAAGAATACCTTCCGGGAAAGCATCACCATGTTTGACACGGACTTTCAGGTACAGTGGAACGACACATCCGATGAAGCCTATGACTGGCCCGTCACCTATTACGCAGGCGTGGGGGACACCATCGGAGAGAATGTACTGCCCGCCGAATACGAGCTGGCCATTAATGAAAGCCGAACCGGCCTGCTGGTCTTTGAGATACCCGACGGAGAGAAGGATTTCTCCATCTCTTATCAAGAATACTTTGACGACGATACCACCGGCGATCTGTTCTTTGTATATTTTACTGCCGAGCAGAAATAAATGAAAAAGCCATTGCACACCGTTTTTAGACGGAACGCAATGGCTTTTATCATGCCTTTTATTTGCCGAAAAATACCCCCAGGGCATCTACCGCATATTTCGTATCCTTTATCCCTGCTGTCTCCACCGCGGAATGCATGGCCAGCTGAGGCAGGCCGATATCTACGCTGGAAACCGATACATGCGCCGTGGAAATATTGCCCAATGTTGAACCTCCCGCAATGTCGGAACGATTCGCATAGGTCTGGCAGGGTACGCCGGCCTCCCGGCAGATTTCCCTCATCCGGGCCGCCGAAACCGCGTCCGTGGCATATTTCTGGCTGCCGTGAAACTTGATCACAATTCCCCGGTTCAGATAGGGCCTGTTGGTGGGATCCGCCTTCTCCGGACGGTTGGGATGTACCGCATGGGCATTGTCAGCCGATATCAGAAAACTTCCCGCTATCATCTGCAGGAACCGGCTGCGCTCCATTCCCATACTCTCTCCGATCCGCCACAGGGTATCCTCCAAGAAAGTGGAATTGGCGCCCTGTTTCGTGCCGCTGCCCACTTCTTCATTGTCGAATACGGCGCAGACATTGATATATTTCTCCGGAACATGGTCCGCAAAAGCCTTCATACACGCATAAACGCACTGCAGATCATCCAGCCTGGGAGACAGTACGAACACCCCGTCCTCTCCCCATATCCTGCCCGGCTGCCTCGTATAAAGAAACAGATCGTGGCCCAGAATCTCCTCCGCATCCACGCCCGCCGCATCGGCGATCCGTTTCATCAGCACGCCCTTCTTCTCCTCTGTGCCGCATTCTCCGTACAGCGGAAGCATGTCTGTCTGAGGATTCAAGCCTCCTTTATCGGCGTCCTGCTTCAGATGAACGGCCACGCTGGGAATCACCAACAGATCCTCCTCCAGATTCACCAGCCTGGTCTCTATTCCGTGCTTCCCTTTCACAGCCACCCGCCCTGCCAGAGACAGGGGGCGGTCCATCCAGGATGTGAGAATCATCCCGCCGTATTTCTCCGTATTCAATTTCAAATATGCCTTTTCTGCCGTGATTTCAGGACCTTCCTTGATCTTAAAAGAAGGGGAATCTCCATGGGCAGCCGCAATGTGAAACCCCTTCGGCTCCCCGTCCCCCGGCATGCGAAATGCCATCAGAGAGGAATCATTCCTGGTCACCACATATCCTTTCCCCGGTTCCAGCTTCCAGCTCTTTGCCTCATCCAGCCGTATAAATCCCTGCTCCTCCAAAACTTTCTCCACATTCGCAACGGCATGAAAGCTGGTAGGGCTCTTCTCTATAAAATCCAACATCTCCTCTGCACATTTCCGATATGCTTCCATTCTCTTATCCTGCCTTTTCTAATCTTAATTCCGATATACGATGGAGCCCGCCATCTCTTCCGCCTTCTCCCTGCCGCAGAAGATTCCGGCAATGGCAAGCGCAAAGTCGATGGCGGTTCCCATTCCCCGGGAAGTGATCACATGATCCGCAATTTCTACAGGCCCTTCTGTAACCTCGGCCCCCTCCAGATGGCTCTCGAAACCGGGATAGGAACAGGCCTTCTTTCCCTTCAAAATACCTCTGTGTCCCAAGATACTGGGCGCCGCACAGATGGCAGCAACATATCTGCCCGCGGCATGGAACGCATCTACCTGGGCCATCAGTCCTTCATGGGCTTCCAGATTCTTCGTCCCGGGCATCCCCCCGGGCAATACCACCATATCCACCGCCGAAAAATCTACCTGAGAAAATATCTGATCCGCCTGCACTGTAATCCCGTGGGAGCCGCTGACCCATCTCTCCTCCGAAACAGACACCAGCTGCACATCCAGGCCGCATCTTCGGCAAATGTCCGCCACTGTCAGCGCCTCGATCTCCTCAAAGCCTTCTGCCAGAAAAATTCCGATCCTCTTCATCTCTTCAACCTCTTTTCTGTTATCATGGGCTGTACACCCAATTCCAGTATACACAATTAACAAAAATATTTCAACGAATAGCATTGGAATTTCGGGAAATTATGGTATAATGACCTTATTCCCGGCAGGGGACGGCCGAATGGCCATCCT
>OFHM01000851.1_pt1 | contig 22850 bp, 21 predicted proteins | sample 1521311 | NCBI WGS metagenome assembly OFHM01 (sample SAMEA3504083, study PRJEB24116) | mouse gut metagenome | biome: mouse gut; feature: mouse-associated habitat; material: faeces | place: Denmark | collected 2011 | reverse complement strand
CTTTTTGCCGGTCCTGCTCCTGATAGTTGACCGTCTTTTTTTCCTTGTGATCTTATGCCGCCGCAATGCGTCTCGAATGCCGCTTTCGCTGCATCCAAATGCCTCAGCCATTTCTGATTGGTATGCGTCTGGGTGGGCCGCAACATATGCCTTCAGCTTTTCTGGATCGATCTTTCGGAAGCTTCTATGGAGATCTTTCTTTTCCAAATTTCCCGTTTCTTTCAGCTGCTTTTCCCACTTTTGTATCGTCGATTTGGAAACCTTAAAGACTTGATGGGTTGCTTCCAAGCTATGTCCTGCCTGTCGATATTCTATTGTGCGTTCCCTATACTTTCTTGAATAGCTCATGATTTTATTCTACTCGTTGCCATACCTTTTTTCAACTGTTTTTACTATATCAACAGTTGAGAGAGCATAAGTCCGGCTGCCTAACCCGATATCAGCTGCGTGTTCCAACGTATGCAACCCGTTCCTGGACTCGATTCGGTTAACCAACGAAGCCCCATCCTCTGCCGCATATATCAAGTCAATACACGCCTGATCCAACGCCACCGGGTCAACAGATGCCAGAATGCCAATATCGTGCATATCAGGTTCAGCGGGATTTCCGTCACAATCGCAGTCTACACTCAGACGGTTCATTACATTGATATACAGGATGTTGCCGTCCAATGCATCCACTACAGATTTCCCAGCCTCCGTCATGGACTCCAGAAAAGCATCCTGACTTCCACCCCAGCCGGAAGTGCGAGTGCCGCCAGAATGAATCCAGCTTTTCCCTTGGGAGGAAGCAATACCGATGGAAATATTTTTGATCGCTCCACCAAACCCTGCCATAGAGTGACCCTTAAAATGGGAAAGTATAACAAAGTAGTCGTAGTTGGCAAAGTGTGCCCCTACATAGTTTTCTGTCAGATTGCTTCCGCCAACCACAGGCAATGTCAGGGAGCCATCCTCATCCATAATATCTACATCGGCAATAGCAGTATAGCCGTGATCCTCCGCCACTTGATAGTGCATAGCGGTGTTGGCACGGGAGCCGCCATAGGCGGTATTGCACTCCACAATGGTTCCGCTGACTTCCTGCACCAGATTCTGAATCAGTTCTGGGCGCAGATAGTTACTTCCCGGTTCGCCAGTGGAAAGTTTTACAGCGATTTGATCACCCTCTGCCTGTACTCCCAAAGCGCGGTACACAGCCATCAAACCCTCCGATGAAATATCAGCAGTCATATAAACCACTGGCGTTCCATCCATAGGCTCTGTCTCTTGGATACTGGTCATATAACGATGAAGAATCACCGCCGTCTGCGCCCTTGTAAGTCCGCCTTTGGGATCAAACAAGTTCCCAGGTTTACCGCTGATTACTCTGCCGTTTCTGGCCCAATCCACTGCTTCCTGGGCATAGGAGGCAATCTCCTTCTCATCAGCAAAATCTTCCGTGTTCACGGCAGCAGGGCTTCCAGCGTAACGCCAGAAAATTGCCGCCATCTGCTCACGGATCACTGGATCATCCGCGCCGAAACGGCCATCGGTGTAACCGGACATGATACTGCTTTCCGCTGTCCAAGCAACGGCCTCTTCATACGAAGAACCAGCGGGGACATCGGGAAAAGAAGTGCCGTTTGCATCAGGACTTCCTTGAGAACGATATAGCGCCTCCGCCACCGCACCGCGAGTCATGACCGAATCCGGGGAGAAACTATCCTCCGTAAAAATCCTCTGTTCTTTGCACCAGACCGCCGCTTCCTCATACCATGAGCCAGACGGCACATCACTAAACGAGGACGGGACAGACATCGGCTGTGCAACGGAATTTACGGTGTGATTTGTCCCCTCGTTCGCGGTAGAAGCACCAGACAATGCAAATGCAAGCCCTAAAGTTATCACAACTGCTGTCACACCGGCAATCAGCTTTTTCCCATATTTCAATGCAACCCCTCCCAACGAAAATCGTACTTTAGTCAGGAAGAATTGTAACATGGGAACAATATGAATACAAATACTCATATTGAATACATAATCATGCCTGTTTTCTATGGATTTGACATATCATGCAGTCTGTTATTCAGCGATATCCTGCCGCACAGCGGCAAGAAAGCGCTCCGAGGCTTTTGAAAACACCTGGAACCTCTTCCACACAAAATAAAGCTCGTCCTCCAGCCGGGGGGTAACCGGGCGGAAACAGAGTTCTCTGCCTGCTGTATTGACCAATCCCTCATAGGTAAGCGCGCATCCAAGTCCCGCCTCTACCATCAGCGACGCATTAAATATAAGGTTATAGGTTGCCACAATATTCAGTTCTTCATAGTCCCGGCGGAACCATTGAGCAAACCGGTTAGAGTGAACAAATTGCTGGGATACCAACAGCGGTATGTCCCACAGATCCTCCGGTTGAATCAGCTCTTTTTCTGCCAATGGGTGACCGCTGGGCATCAGCACCCCCCACACATCAACGCCAGGGAGTTTCATACAGTCATACTTTTTCAAATCTCTTGGCCCCATCATGATTCCAAAATCCAGCAGCCCCTTGTCCAGTCGTTCCCCCACATCCAACGCATTACCACTGAACAAATGAAATTGGACTTGGGGATTGGCTTCCTGGAACTGTTTGGCAGTCGTGGCAAGCTGCCGCAGGGCGTTGCTCTCGCCGCCGCCGATGTAAATGTCACCCGCTACCGCATCCTCAGCGGCGGTAAGTTCGTTGGTGGTTTTCTCCACCAAGTCCAAAATCTCACTGGCCCGCTTGCGCAGCAGAGCGCCTTGCTCTGTCAGGGTGATCCTCCGGCTTCCCCGAATAAACAGCGACTTCCCAATTTCTTCCTCCAAGTCCATCAGCTGACGTGATAGTGTGGGCTGAGAAAGATGCAGATACTCCGCAGCACCGGAGATACTCTCCTCCCTTGCTACGGCCATAAAGTAGCGTAAGACCCGCAAATCCATAACAAAACCTCCTCATAGAACCTGACATGAGCATATCAGGTCAACCTATGTCTGTCAACTATGGATTTGTATTTGATATAGGCATTTGATGTTTTTCAAAACCTGTGTTATGATTCGGCCAATGAAGGGAGGCGGCGGAAATGCTGAACATCCTGCGGCGGGAGGGCATCTACCTCTGGTACTATTTCAGTATCCAATTTCACCAGATCGCCCCCTATTGGGCCGTGGGCATGGTGATTGGCTCTTTGGTATCCGTATTTTTGAAAGAGCATATTCACCGTTTGATGACGGAATTACAGACAAGAAGAATGGGAACTTGGGGAATCCTTCCGGCCTCGGCCCTGGGAATTCTCTCTCCGCTTTGTATGTACGGTACAGTCCCCATTGTAGCTTCCTTCGCTTGGAGCGGAATGCGGGAGGATTGGATTGCCGCCTTTATGATGAGTTCCATCCTGCTCAATCCCCAGCTTTTCTTTTATTCCTTTGCATTGGGAACGGAACTGGCCGTGCTGCGGCTGCTCATCTGCTTCCTGGGCGGCTGTTTGGCTGGACTGCTGGTAAGACTGTGTTTCCATAAGCAGAAATTTTACAGCTTCACCGCCTTTGATTTACCGGGAAGCCACGATACCGATCCGAACCTGCTGTGGCGGGTATTGAAAAATCTGTGGCGGAACGTGAAAGTCACTGCTCCCTATTTTCTCTTGGGTGTGGTGCTGACCGCACTATATCAACGATACGTCCCCTCTACATTTGTGGCCGGACTGTTTGGCTCCAATCAGGGCTTTGGCACACTGATGGCGGCGGCGCTGGGAGTTCCCCTCTACACCTGCGGCGGTGGAACCATTCCACTGTTGTCTGCGTGGCTGGGGGAGGGCATGAGCTGGGGCAGTGCCATCGCCTTTATGATTGCTGGCCCTACCACCAAGCTGACGAATTTGGGTGCCGTAAAAATCGTTCTGGGTGGGCGGAATTTTCTGTATTACATCCTGTTTTCTATACTGTTGGCTGTATCCCTGGGGCTGGTGTTGAATTTCATTTGCTGAGGAGGAAGTCTATGAAACGAATGATCTCTTATCTGCTGTGCGCTCTGCTGCTGGCATCCATGACGGCCTGTGGTCAGACACCACTGTCATCCAGTACAGAGCCGGTCCAAGTGGAGGTGTTGTCCTTGCAAAGTACAGAACAGGCAATCCGCACCGCTGCAACAAATACAGACGCAGTATTCCCCTCCCACAATCCCTATGGAGCGGGTGTAGGGGCCATGCCCGGTCGTGTTGTTTGGGCCTACGATCCATCCAGTGTGGAGTGGGATGGTTCTGGTTACTGGTGGGAGCTGGAGCATTTCGATGAAACCGCCGTTCAGCGTATGGTGCGGGAGGGGATTGCTTCTCTCGCCGGAGAGAAGGATGCCGTTTCCGGCTGGAACACACTGTTCCAGGCCCACAATGCCGCCCACAGCGGTACGGGTGGATACCGTCCGGGGCAGAAAATCGCTATTAAAGCCAATATGAATGGCTTTGGCACCTTTGGTGATTCCAGCGCCAGCCGCATGAGCTATACCAATCCCGTGGTACTGAAGGCCCTGCTGGTTTCCCTTGTGGCTGACGCAGGTGTTCGTCCCCAGGACATCACAGTCTACGACGCCTCCCGAATGTTTCCTCAAGAGATGATCACGCTTTGCACACAAGGAGAACTGTCTGGCATCCAATTCCGTTATATGGATTTGGGAGGCTCCAATGACGCTCAGGCGGACCGTTCGGTTCCAGTGGTATGGTCCCAGCAGGTTTCTGGCGATACCAACTATCTGCCCACCTGTGTCACGGAGGCGGACTACCTCATCAATCTGGCAGAGCTGAAGGGACATAGCTACGGTATCACGCTTACCGGCAAAAACCACTTTGGTACGCTGATGAATTCCAGCCGTCTCCGGCCCCCGGAAGCTGCGGGCATCCATCGTTACCTGACGCAGAACCGGATGGACGCTTATACCGTTCTGGTGGATCTGATGGGCAATTATCAGTTGGGCGAAAAGACCATGCTCTATATGCTGGATGCCATGATCTGCGCCCCGTCTGAGGGTTCCTCTATCACAGAAGAAAATGCCCGCTGGCAGCAGTCTCCCTTTAATGGCGGCTACATCTCCAGCTTATTTTTCTCCCAGGACCCGGTTGCCATTGATTCTGTAGGCGCAGACTTTCTGATGAATGAGCCATCTGTTACCAACCGCAACAGTGCCCTGCGAGATAATCCCAATGTGGAGAATTATCTCCATGAAGCGGGGCTTGTGGCAGACGCGCCTTCCGGGGCAGTTTACTATAACGGAAACGGAGAACGTGTAGAAAATCTGGGTGTTCATGAGCATTGGAACAATCCCACGGATAAGCAGTACAGCCGGAACCTGGGTGGCAGTGAGGGGATCGAGCTGGTACAGGTTGGACCAAATGCAAACCACACAGGTGAGAAGAGCAACCCATCGGCACAGAACAACTTTGTGGATGTACCTGTGAACGCATGGTATGCGGATGCAGTGGCATATTGTCGGGAGCAGGGTCTAATGAGCGGGACTACGGCTGCCACATTCTCTCCAAATGAAACTACCAGCCGGGCTATGTTGGTAACAGTCCTGTACCGTCACGCTGGAAGCCCACAGTCTACGCAGAGCAATCGCTTTTCCGATGTGGCTCCTGATTCGTGGTATGATGACGCCGTTGCCTGGGCCTCTGCCAATGGGATTGTTGGTGGATACCCTGACGGACGATTCGGCCCAGATGACCCTGTGACCAGAGAACAGCTGGCCGCGATTCTGTGGCGCAGTGCCGGACAACCGGAGGCTGAAAATGATCTTCCTTTTGCTGATCAGGAATCTATCTCCTCCTATGCCACACCTGCGATAGCATGGGCCAGAGAGCGTGGTATAATCAGTGGCAAAAGCGGAAATCGTTTTGACCCCGCCGGACAGGCTACACGCGCCGAGACTGCTGCGATTCTGTACCGCTATGCCTCTTTGGAAGAACAGCCTGAAGCACCTGATACAACCAGCCACCGCATCCTGGTAGTCTATTATTCACTCTCCCAGCGGACAGAGGATGTGGCAAAACGGCTCCAGGAAAAAACAAACGGTGATCTCTACGAACTGGTTCCGTCAGTTCCCTATACCGGCGGCAACAATGCCATTTCTCAGCGGGCGCAGGAAGAAGTGGAGAGCGGGAACTATCCGTCACTGTCTGGTATGCTGCCCGATCTGACACAGTATGATACTATTTTGATTGGTGGACCTGTCTGGAACAGTACGATGGCTTCCCCGCTGTATACATACCTGTCGGAAACAGATTTCACCGGAAAAACAGTTGCACCCTTCTGGACGGATCAGGGGACACCGGGAAACTATGCCCAAGACTTTACCGATGCCGTCAAAAGCGCTGTCCCTATCACAGAGTTTTTACAGTTGACCAATACCACCTCCATCTCCGAAGAAGATATGGGCCAGCGTCTGGACACATGGCTGGAGGCGGTTTTGGAATAATCCCTCTCTGGAGCGCCGCAGGGCAAAGCTGCGGCGCTCACTCTAAAACAATCTATGCCCATTTACTATGGATTTCTATTTGATATAGGTATTTGATGTTTTGAAATGCCAGCTTTATAATTAAGGTGGAAAGGACGGGATAGCACCATGGCAACTTCACTTTTGATACATGAGGATGTGGGTCAGCTGCTCCAAGAGGCGGGATGTTCTAATGAGTTCACCCAACAGTTTCTGGCCGCGATGGAAACGGAAAATCTCAGGAACCAGCTCCGGCTGCTGAGTGGCCAACGAAGTCATCAATTGGAGCGTCTGCATGAGGAGGAACGAAAACTGGACCGGCTGGACTACCTGCGGTACAAGTTGGAAAAGCAGCTTCCCACAGCAGCAAAAATAAGCCGAAGGAGGCGTTGACATGAAGCGGATCATTCTGATGATTTTAACAATAGCCATATTTTTTATGCTTGCCGCCTGTGGGGCAGTCCGCGAGGTCCCGATACCTGCGGATGGAAACAACACACTGCTGCCGACAGAGCCGCAGGAAACCAGCCCTGTTCCCGCCGAGTCAAATACACCGGCGAGTACCATATTAGAAGATGCCACTCCAGTGGGGGAGGGATCTGAAACGGCGATTTCTTTAACAGTAGGAGAACAAACTTTTTCTGCAACTCTCCTGGACAATGAAACCGCACGTCAATTTGCGGTACAGTTTCCGCTGACACTGGAGATGAGTGAGCTGAACGGGAACGAGAAGTATTATTATATGGACAATGAACTGTCCACTGACTCCTACCGGCCAGGGCAAATCAACGCAGGTGATCTGATGCTCTATGGTAATAATTGCTTAGTGCTGTTCTATGAGAGCTTCTCCAGCGGCTACAGCTATACGCGCCTGGGCAGCGTAGATGATCCCGCCGGACTGGCGGAAGCGTTGGGAATGAGTAGTGTGGAGGTCGTATTCTCCATGAGGGATGACGGATGAAGCGTGTTCGTAAAAAGACGGTGCTACTGTCGATTTTGACAGTTCTGATGATTGCTTCGGTCTTGGTCATGTTCTTGATTTGGCCGGTCATTCGCTCTGCATCCAATGTGACGTATCTGGAGGACGGTCTGTACTTCATGGAGTATTCGGGGGACTATGGTCTGGAGGACTTTCTCGCCCAAGGCGGTGGAAGCAGCGATATGGCGGTGGCTGATTTTGTAATAGACCACCTCTTTCATGGATTAGTAACACTCAATCTCCAAGGCAATTCCTTTGGGTGCAGTACATTGTCCGTTTCTGGGCCTGACGGTACGCAACTCTTTGGCCGAAACTTTGATTGGGGCGACTGCGCTGCACTCATCGTCCAGACACACCCCGGAAACGGCTATGCCTCTATTTCTACAGTCAATATGGATTTTCTGAATTTGGGACCGGACCTCTCAGAAGGTGCCTCTGTACGCCTGGTGTCCGCCGCCGCGCCCTACGCCCCCATGGACGGTATGAACGAAAAGGGGCTGTGTGTGGCGGTGCTGATGATTGAGGACCGTCCTGGCTTTGAGCAGAACACTGGAAAGCCTGATTTAACCACCACCTCCGCTGTCCGCCTGCTGCTGGACAAAGCGGCAAATGTGGATGAAGCGCTGACGTTACTGGAACAGTACGATCTCCACTCCTCGGCGGGCATGATGGTGCATTTTGCTATCGCGGATGCCGCAGGGCGCTCTGTGGCCGTGGAATACATCGACAACGAAATGAGCGTGGTGGAGACCCCTGTTGTCACCAATTTCTATCTTACTTCTGGCGAAAAATACGGGATTGGAACAGAGGAATCCCATAGACGCTATGAGATTTTGGCTAAGGCTTTTGCGGATCGTCCATCTATGACCGCCGAGGAGGTGCGAGACGCTATGAACAGCGTCAGCAAGCACAACTTCGATTCCGTCTTTGCTTCTACAGAATGGAGCATTGTGTTTGACCAGACCAGGGGCAAGGCTTGGTATTATCATCGGGAAAATTTTGAGAATGCTTATTCCTTTACGGTCGGGCAGTAGGTGACATTATGTTGGACAGCTATTTGATTCGCGGACTCTTGATCGGCTTGGTTTTTGGAGTTCCCGCTGGAGCGATTGGTGCGCTCACAATTCAGAGGACATTGAACGGCGGCTTCTCGGCAGGTCTTGTTACCGGTCTTGGCTCCTCTGTGGCAGACTTACTATATGCCTGTGCGGGAGTATTTGGCGTGACGTTGGTATCGGATTTTTTGACGCATAATCAAAGACCCATCAGTCTGCTGGGCGGACTGTTGATTGCCGCGCTGGGTATCTATATCTTCCGGCAAAAGCCCCAGGGCCAACGGAAAGAAATAAATCGGGCGAAACTTCCTCTATGCTTTGCCAGCGCTTTTGCTATCGCAATTACCAACCCTGCAACCGTTCTTTCATTCCTCATGGCTTTTACTGCCTTTGAAATCACAGGAAATCAGACTCCTATTCAGAGTATCCAGCTTATTGCTGGCATCCTGCTTGGAACATTGTGCTGGTGGTCAATCTTGTCGGGAATTACTGCTGTATTTCGAGAGCGGATCAATGCCCGCAGTTACCAGTTCTTGAACCGTCTGTTAGGCTGCTTGATGATTATATTCGGTGCTGCAGTCCTATTGCGGGGGCTTATCCCACTGTAGAAGCAGGAGGAAATCTGCAAGAGCAAACCATTTTCCACGCCTCAAACCATAGGAAAATAGCATGGATTTATATTCGATATAAGTATTTGTTATTTATCCGAAATTCTATTATAATCTCAACTGTTAAAACCAAAGCAAAGGAGTCATTACCATGAAACGATTGATTTGCGCGATTGTCCTATCGGTCTGCGTCTTGATAGGTCTGTCCGGGTACGGTGCAGTTGGTCAAGTCACGCCTCCCCCAGAAGATGGGCCTCCAGCGGAGGGCGGCGAGGCATCCACAGAGACGCTCACCAAAACAGAGATCTCACGGCCAGAGAATGACAGCATTACCAGTACACCGCCGGGGAACCCTCCAGCCACTGGATCTTCACAGCAGGAACCGCAGACAAATGCTAACGGAGATGCGGCGGAAGGAACGATAGAGTCAGTGCCAGTGGCTTCCCCGTCCAATACAGCGGATATGAGCAATTCTCCAACGCAAAGCGGTGACACTGCGCCGGAGGACAATACGCCGCAGGCACCAGTCGTTTCCCTGATTACCACACTGGAATCCGGTTTTTCCTCCGCCAGTTTTTCTGGAGATGATGGCTTTGAGACATTTCTGGCTCAGGGCGGGGCATCCTCGGATTCGGATGTAACACATTTTCTTACGTCAACAATGCTGGCTGAGGCGGCGCTTATCAGCAATTCGTTTGGATGCAGTACCCTGACGGTGAACAGCCCGGACGGCCACCAGCTATTTGGCAGAAACTTCGACTGGCAGACCTGCAATGCAATGGTGGTCACCTCGAAGCCCAGCCAAGGATATGCCTCCATTTCCACAGTCAATCTTGGCTTTATCATCCAGGCGGGCGGCAGTCTGAATCAAATGCTGGAGCAGAATGATATCCGGGTCCTGGCTGCACTGTACGCGCCTCTGGACGGCATGAACGAAAAGGGGCTGGCAGTTTCCGTCAACATGATTCAGGATAACGCATCCATCAATCAGAACAGCGATAAACCCGATCTGACTACCACTACTGCTGTCCGGCTGCTGCTGAACAAGGCGGCCAACGTAGATGAAGCCCTGACACTGCTCCAGCAGTACGACCTCCATGCCTCCATGGGCATGATGATCCACTTTGCTCTGGCGGATACCACTGGGAGAGGTGTTGTGGTGGAGTACATCAACAATGAGATGGTGGTCACAGAAACGCCGGTAGTGACCAACTTCTATCTGGCAGAAGGATCTAAACACGGTATCGGGACCCAGCAGTCCCATGAACGGTACAATATTCTGACCCAGACGCTGGCAGATCATCCTACCATGACGATGGAAGATGTCCGGGATGCAATGGACAGCGTGAGCAAGGACAATTTCAATGAATTTGAGTCCACTGAGTGGAGCGCCGTCTTTGATCTCAGTGCCGGAACCGCCCACTACTACCACCGGGAAAACTACGAAAACCGCTACACATTTTCAATCGGATAAGGAGGTCCCTTTTGAACACAATCAAAGTATTGCAGGAATTGGCTGCATTGAAGCAGAACGAAAAGAAGTCTGCTCCCCAGCTCCGCCGCTTACAGGAGCAGAAGCTCCGGGCCATGCTCACCTACGCTTACGCACATTCCCCTTACTATAAAAATGCTTTTGAAGCGGCGGGACTTACTGCCGAAACGATCAAAACCGCCCCCCTCTCCGCCTTTCCGACGTTGAATAAAACGACGCTTTTAGATCAATTCGACAGCCTGATTACTGTACCGGATGTGACCCAGGAGGAGCTTCGCCGCTTTGATGCGGAGGAAACAGCGGGCCGGAAGCCCTACAAAGGAAAATACCATATGGTTCACTCATCCGGCAGTACCGGGACGCCTGGATATTTCCTTTACGATACCGCTGCCTGGAACCAGATGCTTCTGGGCATTATCCGGGGTGCGCTGTGGGATATGTCCATGCCACAGATTCTGGCTCTGCTGGCCCGCGGCCCCCGAATTGCCTACATCGCCGCCACCGATGGCCGCTACGGCGGTGCTATGGCGGTAGGAGACGGTATTGACGGTGTGGGAGCCAAACAGATGCACTTGGACATCAAGACGCCTCTGGCAGAATGGGTCCGGCAGCTTCGGGCCTTCCGGCCCAACATCATCATCGGCTACCCTTCCGCCATCAAGATTTTAGCCGAGCTGGTAGAGCGGGGCGAGGTGGAGCTGAAGGTGGTCCGGGTCATTTCCTGCGGGGAACCGCTAGGAAACAGTCTGCGAAAATATCTGGAGGATGTATTCCATACCCGTACAGTCAACTTTTATGGAGCCAGCGAGTCTCTGTCTCTTGGAGTGGAGACAGACCCAGCAGAAGGGATGCTGTTGTTTGATGATATGAATATCATCAAAGCGGGCGAGGATGGTATCTATTTAACCTGTCTCTACAATTTTGCCCAGCCCCTGATCCGCTACCGCCTGTCCGACCGGCTGGTGCTTCCCCTGCCGAAAGAGGACAGCAAATATCCCTTTACCCGCGCCGTTGGCCTGTTAGGAAGAAACGAGGATCTGCTGTGGTTTGAGGACGCAGCCGGAAATCGTGAGTTCCTGCATCCTCTGGCCGTGGAGGGATTCTGTATTGAGGGCCTGCTGGACTATCAGTTCCGCCAGACAGGGCAGGACTCCTTTGAAATGTTGGCAGAGACAGCGGAAAGCGCAGACAGAAACATGATTCAGGAAGAAATGCTCCGGCAGATGAAAGAAATTCTGCGGGAAAAGGGCCTTGACTATGTGCAGTTTTATATTCAGTTTGTTGGGCAGATCCTTCCTGATCCGCAGACCGGAAAGAAAAAACTGATTATCAGTAAATACGGAGAAGGGAGAAAGCATTGTGAAAGAGATTCTGTTGCAGGGCCGCGCACTCTGCAAGACGTTTTCCCAGAGCGGCGTGTCTACAGCAATCCTTGACCGGGTAGATATTGACATCTGCAAGCACGATTTCACTGTGATCATGGGTCCCTCCGGGGCCGGGAAATCCACACTGCTCTATGCTCTCAGCGGCATGGACTGCATCACGGACGGCGAGATTGTCTATCGGGACGAACTTATCAGCGGCTATTCTGAGAACCAGATGGCCCGCCTGCGAAGCCGGGCGTTCGGCTTTGTGTTTCAGCAAACCCACTTGGTCAGCAACCTGACACTCTATGAAAACGTGGCTGTGGCTGGTTATGTGGGAAAGAAGCGTCCACCACAAGAAACCGCCAGACGGGCGGCGGCGCTGCTGGAGCAGATGAATGTAGGCAGTGCAAAGGACCGCCTCCCCGCCCAAGTTTCCGGCGGCGAAGCCCAGCGAGCCGCTATCGCCAGGGCCATGATCAACGATCCCGGCCTGCTGTTTGCTGACGAGCCTACCGGGGCTTTGAACAAATCCAACAGCGAGGATGTGCTGAACCTTCTTTCTCAGTTAAATCAGGGCGGGCAGAGCATCCTGATGGTGACTCACGATGTCCGGGCGGCACTCCGTGGAAACCGGATTCTCTATTTGGAGGATGGCAAAGTTTTGGACGAGCTGAACCTGCCTGTTTACGATGCCGGTCAGATCAAGGAACGTGAGACGCAGGTCAATGGCTGGCTTTCTGCCCTTCAATGGTAGGTGATGATATGGAGAATCGTATTCTATTCCGATCCGGTCTGAGGCGGCACAGAAGCAGTCTTGTGGGTGTATTTACTTTGGTGTTTCTGGTCTCCTTGGCATTGGGGACCGTGCTGACCGTTTGGAGCAATTCCGGGCAGTATGTTTCCACCGAGATGGACCGGGTCGGTTTTGGGACACTCACCGCCTGGGTGTCAGATGTCCCTGATTTGGACAGTCTCGCAGGTGAGATAGCCTCTTTGCCGGATGTGTCCGCTGTAGAGCCGCAGGAGATTATTTTTTCCAACTATATAATTAGAGAGCAGGAATCTGACAGTGAAGGGCAACTCATCACCCTGCATCTCGGTGAAAACCGCTACCGCTTTTTTACGGATGATCTTTCCGGCTATCGAAGCAGCATCCCGGAGATTGCCTCTGGAGAAATCTATGTCTCTCCCTCACTGGTCTCCATGTTTGACATAGAACTGGAAGATGAAATTGTCTTTCCCATTTCTCGTGCAGGCGGAGATGTCACCTTTACGGTAAAGGGCTTCTACGAGGACCCTTTTATGGGCAGTTCCATGATCGGCATGAAGGGCTTTCTGATCTGTCAGGAGGATCACGATGCCCTTGCAGAGATCATTCGATCCTCCAGTATTGACGCCTTGGCCCGTGATGGTGCGATGCTTCACGTTTTTTCTGACAGCAGGCTTACCACCTCAGAACTGAATCAGACGCTCAATGAGCGGACCATCCTCCCAGCTTACACAGAGTTTGTCCATACCGCCCAGGCCATCCGGGGATTTATGCTGATACTGCAGAACGCTTTCAGTGCGCTTTTGATCGCCCTTGTAATCGTACTGCTGGCGGCGGTGCTGGTGGTTCTGAGCCACAGCATCGGCAGCACCATTGAGGCGGACTACCGGAACATGGGTATTCTGAAAACCGTGGGTTTCACCAGTGGGACACTTCGCCGCCTCCAACTGCTGCAATATGGCACAGCGATTCTGATGGGAATGGCGGCGGGACTGCTTCTGACCATTCCCTCCAGTCAGTTTGTCAGCAGCGTCACGCTGACCACTACCGGCATCCGTGTGCCGTCTCGGTTCCCGGTCCTCTGGTCTTCTGGATTATTCACCGCAATTTTACTTCTGCTCGGCCTGTTTATCTTCTGGAAAACCGGCAAAATCGGAAGCGTTTCTCCTATGCGGGCTATTCGAGGTGAAACAGAAAGTACGGCTTCCCAAAAGGAAAAACTTCCATCCATCGGCGGGAACGGCTTGTGCCTCCAGTTGGCGCTACGACAGCTCCTTACCGCCAAACGGAGGTATGCCAGTGCCTGTGCTGTTGCGGTGCTGCTGGTGTTCTTCGCCTCCATGATTGGGCGCATGGACACATGGCTGGGATCGGACGGCAAGGGCATGATGGATGCCTTCAACCCCGCTGATCATGACCTGGGCGTCCAGACCTTCGGTACGCTGGACGAAGCGGAGGCGGAGCGGATGGTGCTGACCTTTACGGAGATCACCGACAGCTATTTGCTGGCTATGCCCAGCGTGGCGGTCAATGGCGTGGACTACACCGCCAACGTCATCGACCAGCCGGAGCGGTTCCACATTCTGGAGGGCCGAACCTGCTCCGCGGCTGATGAGATCGTTATTACAGAGTTTATCGCTGCGAATTTTGGCTTGAACATCGGGGATACCGCCACTATCTCCGGTGGGCTGGGCAGCGGAGAATATACTGTTACCGGCATTTACTCCTGCGCCAATGATATGGGCGATAACATCGGTATGACAGCGGCAGGTTATCTGCTCATAAGCCGGGATGATCCGCAAATCTGGTGTCACCACTACTTTCTGTCCGACCCCAGCCAGAAAGCCGCCATCACGGAGGCTCTGGAGTCCGCCTATGGCGGGGATGTCCACGTCCATGAAAACACTTGGCCTGGATTATTTGGCATTATAGCCGCCATGCGGGCGCTGCTGGTGTTTATGTACGGTATGGTCACAGCGTTTATTTTAATCGTTACTGTCATGACTGGAAACCGCCTGCTTGCCGCAGAACAGAGAAACAACGGCATTTACAAAGCTCTGGGCTTTACAAACCGGCAACTCCGGCTCTCCTTTGCCCTTCGATTCGGCATGACTGCCGCTATAGGCGGAGTGCTGGGACTTGTCCTCGCTGGCGCCGCCACCGACCCGTTGGTATCCTCAGCCATGAAACTGGCGGGCATCAGCAATTTTACATCTGCGTCAACGCTGAATAGTACGCTGCTGCCAATGGCTGTGGTAATCGGACTATTTACACTGTTTGCATATCTGGCAGCCGGGAAAATCAAGAGGACTGATTTGACAGCGCTGATCTCAGAATAAGAAAGGGACTTTTATGAAAAGAAAAACTTTTTTTGCTTTACTATCTCTGGCACTCGTTCTCTCCATGCTTCTTTCCGGCTGTGGCCAAGCCCAGATGAGTGTGCCGCCCTCTGAAAATGATAACGTGGTCAACACCCCTACTGCGGATACGGTAACACCGGATGATGAACAGGAGGCCCCGGAATTTTCCCAGCCGGTCATCAAAGATGAATCCGCAGAGGGCGCTAATCGCGGCGAGAGTGAAACGGATGAGGAGACATCCTCTCCCAATGAAAACGTATCGGTGGAGAGTACACCGGCCCCGGAGGAATCTGCATCCGAACAGGAAACAACTCAGGTACCGGAACAGACTCCCGTTCCTGAACCTACCCCTGCGCCTACTCCTGCCCCTGTAACCCCGGAGCCTCCCCCGGAATCCACCCCGGAACCCGCTCCTGAGCCTGAGCCTGAACCCATTGAGACAGCTGGCTCTGATACGACGCTTTCCGGTACGACCCTAACCCTGCGATTCGGCGGAGGAGAGAGCTTCACCATCAATATGTACGATAACGACACTGCAAATAAGATTGCCGAGTATGTGGGTACGGCGGCATGGCAGCTCCCCATTTACCATTATGACGATTATACGGGCTGGGAGTCCTTCCAGTATTATGATATTCCCAGCCGCTATGACATTCCCGATGGTTCCCGGACCGTTACGTCTGAGAAAGCCGGAGCGGTGTACTATTCCCATCCGAACCGAATCATTCTCTTTTACCAGGATGCCAATATCTCCAACGAGTACACCCCTGTGGGCTATATCGACTTTTCCCAGGACTTAGTTGATGCTGTAGAGAATAACCCTGTGGTCGAGGGCTGGAGCAATAAGCTGATTTTCATTCAGCCCTAAAGGATATCATCACAAAAATAGCATACATACCGTTTTGAAAAATCCATGCAAAAACCCTATGGGTTTCTATTCATTATAAGTATTTGCTATTTATAGAGGGCGGGTATATGATAAGGACACAGCAAAAATCAACTCACAACAATAAGGAGTGATCAACATCATGCGGAAAAAATGATCCCTATGCTGCTCTCCGCTCTGCTGGTCCTGTCTCTGGCCGCCTGTGCTGAAAAAGATACGGTAGCCGATAGTGGCACAACCCAGCCTACGGACGAAAGCACCGGCATCGAAACGGAAACCTCTGCGGCAGATCATCTGACCGTGCGGTTTGGCGACAACGGCGCCCCATTTACGATGGAGTTGGAGAACAATGACACAGCGGCGGCTATCGCCCGGCACGTGGGAAGTGCGGACTGGCGGCTCCCCATTTACCATTACGATGACTATGAGGGCTGGGAGTCCTTCCAGTATTACGACATCCCCAGCCGGTACGAGGTCCCCTCTGACGCTGAGACTGTCACGTCGGAAAAAGCGGGAGAAGTCTACTGCTCCGAACCAAACCGAATTGTGTTGTTCTACCACGACGCCAACATTTCCGGGGAGTACACTCTGGTCGGGCATTTCGATGTCACGGAGGCGTTTATTTCCGCAGTGGAAAACAATCCCGTGCTGGAAGGCTGGGGCAATAAGATTGTACAAATCAGCGCAGGAGAGTGACAACCCATGAGCGAACGTCTTTTGCAAATCTTGATCGACTCGTTTCCCAAAATGCTGATCCCCGGCTTAACGATGACCATCCCACTGACAGCCATCGCCTTCACGTTCGCCATGGTGATTGCGGTAGCGGCGGCGATGGCGCAGTATGCCAGGGTTCCGGGCCTCACGCAGCTATGTCGGTTTTACATCTGGATTTTCCGAGGAACGCCCCTTCTGGTGCAGCTCTTTGTAGTGTTCTACGGACTGCCGGATCTGGGAATTCGGATGGACCCCTTTCCCGCCGCCGTACTGGTATTCTCTTTGAACGAGGGTGCTTACTGCGCGGAAACTGTCCGGGCGGCTCTGGAGGCCGTGCCGGAGGGCCAGATGGAAGCCGGGTATTGCGCTGGAATGAGCTATATGCAGACCATGCGGAGGATCATACTGCCACAGGCCATGCGGACGGCCTTTCCCCCTCTGTCCAACTCCCTCATCGCCATGGTAAAGGATACCTCTCTCGCCGCCAATATTACGGTGGTAGAGATGTTCCGGGCATCGGAGCAGATCAACGCCAGAGTGTATGAACCCCTGGCGCTCTACATAGAGGTGGGTCTGATTTATCTGCTGTTCTCCACAGTGCTGACCTGGCTGCAGCGGGCGGGGGAGAAAAAACTGAGTGCCTATGAAAAGCAGGAGGTATGACCATGTTGGAAATCCGAAACATCCAAAAGTCCTTCGGTTCTCTGGAGGTGCTGAAAGGGATTGATCTGACCGTGAAAAAGGGCGATGTGGTAGCCATCATCGGCCCCAGCGGCTCCGGCAAAACGACCCTCCTTCGCTGCATGAACTTTCTGGAGAACGCCGGGGGCGGCACTCTGGCCTTTGACCGGGACCACTTTGATCTGGGTCATATCTCCAAAAAAGAGATTGCCCGCCTGCGGAAAAAGACGGCCTTTGTGTTCCAGAATTACAATCTGTTTCGCAATAAGACCGCTCTGGAAAACATTACGGAGGGCCTAACCGTAGCTCGAAAGATGCCCAGGGCACAGGCAGTTGTCAAAGCCCGCCAGGCTCTGGATAAGGTGGGGATGCTGGACCGGGAAAATCATTACCCCCACCAGCTCTCCGGCGGTCAGCAGCAGCGGGTAGCGATTGCCCGCGCCATCGCCACAGACCCGGAGATCATCTACTTCGATGAACCAACCTCCGCCCTGGACCCGGAGCTGACCGGGGAGGTGCTGGCGGTTATGCGCCAACTGGCAGATGAGGGAATGACCATGCTGGTGGTCACCCACGAAATGAGCTTTGCCAAAAATGTCTCCAATAAAGTAATTTTCATGGAGCATGGTATTGTGGTCGAGGCAAGCGGCTCCAAGGACTTTTTTGAGCATCCCCGCCAGGAGCGGACAAGAGAATTTTTACAGACGATCAGTAAGAGCCTGAATATGGCAGGTTAAAACTATCAATAAAAAGGAGTTATCATCATGAAGAAACATCGTTTTGCGGCACTGCTGGCCGCCGCCATCTTGTGTGTATCCGCCCTGACCGCCTGTTCCCAAAATGGCGGACAGACCTCTAACCCCAACAACACTTCCAATCCCGATTCGGGCACTTCCGCCCAGACAGAGGCCCCTGCCGATCTGTTGACCCAGATCCAGGAGCGGGGCGAGATCGTGGTGGCCATGGAGGGTACCTGGGCGCCTTGGACCTATCACGATGAGAGCGACCAGCTGGTGGGATATGATGTGGAAGTGGCACAGAACATCGCGCAGAGGCTGGGCGTGAGCGTCAGTTTTGCCGAGGGCGAGTGGGACGGCCTGCTGGCCGGCTTGGATTCCGGGCGCTACGACATCATGGTCAACGGTGTGGACATTGATGAGGCACGTTCCGAGAAATACGACTTCTCTGCCCCTTACGCCTACAACCGTACCGCCGTCATTGTCAGCGGGGAAAACGACAGTATCCAGTCCATGGAGGATTTGGACGGCAAATCTACTGCCAACACCCTCAACAGCACCTACGCCAATGTAGCGGAAAGCTACGGCGCAGAGGTCACCGGAGTGGACGACTTCATTCAGACGATTGAACTGCTGAACAGCGGGCGCATTGACGCTACCCTCAATGCCGAGGTCAGCTACTACAACTACATGGCCCAGCACCCGGACGCCAATATCAAAATCGCCTGCATTGACCCTGCCACGACCCAGGTGGCCATCCCCATTCGCAAGGGTGAGGAGAGCGCCGCGCTGGTAGCCGCCATCAATGACGCCTTGGACGAGATGGCTGAGGATGGTACGCTGACTGAACTGTCCATGAAGTATTTTGGTACAGACATTTCCAAGGATCAATAAAACAGGGAAAGAGAGTAGGGAGTTATGGAATTGCAGGAATTTCTGGACTATATGAACGCTGGAAAGCGGGTAATCTGCGGATCGGAGGTACATCAATTTATGAGTGCGGCAGCCTTTGAAGTCATGGAACTGACCAACAGATTGAGCGCCAGCCATGACCTGGACGAGATTCAAAAGTTGTTTGCCCAAATCACCGGCAAGCCGGTGAACCGGACCTTTGCCCTGTTCCCGCCGTTCTATACGGACTTCGGGAAAAACATCACCGTAGAGGATGGTGTGTTCATCAACTCCGGGTGCCATTTCCAGGATCAGGGCGGTATCACCATTGGCGAGGGGAGCCTTATCGGTCACAACGTCGTGCTGGCAACGCTGAACCATGAAATGGACCCGGAACACCGGAAAGATATGCGCCCTGCTCCCATCAAAATTGGGAAACACGTCTGGATTGGTTCTAATGCTACCGTCTGTCCCGGCGTGACTATCGGAGACGGTGCGGTTGTGGCGGCTGGAGCCGTGGTCGTAAAGGATGTTCCCGCAAACGCTGTTGTGGGCGGGGTTCCGGCGAAGCTGATCCGTTACATCTCCACAGGGACGGCGCAATCCGCATGAGAATCCTTGTGCTGAACGGCAGTCCCCGTCCCAATGGCAACACCGCCGCCATGGTAGCCGCCTTTACAGCGGGGGCCATGGCGGTAGGCCATAGGGTCGATGTGATCAACATTTGCCGAAAAAATATCCACGGCTGTCTGGGCTGTGAATTCTGCCATACGAAAGGTAACGGAAACTGCATCCAGAATGATGATATGCAGGAAATATATCCCCTTCTGGAACAGGCGGAGATGCTTGTACTGGCCTCTCCTATCTACTATCACGGATTTTCTGGCCAGCTCCAATGCGCCCTAAATCGTATCTACGCTCTGGACAAACCCCAAAAACTAAAGCGGGCCGCACTTTTTCTCAGTTCTGGGGATCGGGATGTCTACAATGGCGCGATTTATGCCTATAGCAATTCGTTTCTGGACTATTTGAAGCTGGAGAATATGGGAATCTTTACAGCCTATGGCGATCAAAACAAATCGGAGGAACTTCTAAACAGGTTAAGCGCTTTTGGGCGAAGCCTGATTGATATTCATGAAGGAGGATACAGCATGAGCGGACATATCGCCGCGCTGAGTGACAGCGTGACAAGAAAAAAGGTGGTTTACAAAAACCGCTACGGCATGGACATCATGGGTGAGCTTTACTGCGGCAAGGCTCTGGATCTGACACAAAAGCACTCTGCCCTAATTGTGGGCGCACCCTATGGAGGCGTGAAAGAGCAGGGACCCTGCGTCTACGGGGATCAGCTTGCCCAGCGAGGCTTTGTGGTCCTCACCTTCGACCAGAGTTTCATGGGTGAGTCCGGCAGCTTTCCCCGGAATGTATCTTCGCCGGACATCTTCACGGAGAATTTCAGCGCCGCCGTGGACTTCCTGGGCCTCCAGCCCTTTGTAGAACGGGAGAAGATAGGCGCTATCGGAATCTGTGGCTCCGGCGGCTTTGCCTTGTCTGCTGCTCAGATGGATACCCGGATCAAGGCAGTGGCCACCGCCAGTATGTATGATATGAGCGTTGCTGTCCGTGGGAACATGGATAGAGCCGCACTCCGAGCCGCCAAAGAGCAGTTGTCCGCCCAGCGGTGGGTGGATGCGGAGAATGGCTACCCCGAATACCTGCCCGGATTCCCGGAGAAGCCCATTGAGGAAGTCCCTGCGGATATTCAAGAGCCGGATGCTGAGTGGATGCGGTTCTACGCCGTCAAGCGGGGCCACCATCCCAACGCCCGCGGCGGTTTCACCACCACCAGCGCATTGACCATGATGAACTATCCCCTGCTGGCCCACATTGACGAAATTTCTCCCCGGCCTGTTCTGTTTGTGGTGGGAGACCGGGCACACTCCAAGTTTTTCAGCGAGAACGCCTATGCCGCCGCGCTGGAACCGAAGGAACTGTATGAGGTGGCTGATGCGGAGCATATCGACCTCTATGACCGCACAGACAGAATTCCCTTTGAAAAACTGGCGGAGTTTTTCAACATCAATTTGAAATAAAGGAGTAACAGTATGAGTAAATCCGTTTTGATTATCTCTACCAGCCCCCGCAAGGGCGGCAACTCGGATGCTCTTGCCGAGGAGTTTGCCAGAGGTGCGCGGGAGGCTGGAAACCAGATAGAAAAAATTGAGCTTTACAATAAAACTATCGGTTTCTGCAAGGGCTGTCTGGCTTGCCAGAAGTCACTGCGCTGCGTCATCCATGATGATGCGGACACCATCGCCCAGAAAATGCTCACCGCCGATGTGCTTGTCTTTGCCACGCCCATCTACTATTACGAGATGTGCGGCCAGATGAAAACCATGCTGGATCGGGCCAATCCCCTGTATCCTGCCGATTACGCTTTCCGGGACATCTACCTGCTGGCCGCGGCGGCGGACTCGGACAAAAGCGCCATGGATGGAGCCGTCAAGGGTCTGGAGGGCTGGATTGCCTGCTTTGAAAAGGCGCGGCTGGCCGGAACCGTCTTCGGCGGCGGAGCAGATGCCATTGGGACGATTCAAGGGAATTCCGCACTGAGGGATGCCTACGAGATGGGGAAACAGGTATAAGGAGACGGTCTTATGCGATACAGATTTTTATCCGTCCTCATGTTGATTTGCTTTTTTGTTACCCAAGCGGCTCCTGCCAAGGCAGCGGAATCCGTTAGGTTTTCCGATGTAGATGCCAGTGCCAGCTATGCAGAGGCAATCCAATGGGCAGCGGAACGGGGATATATCAGCGGATATCCTGATGGACGCTTCGGTGTAAGCGATCCTGTGACCCGCGCCCAGCTTGCGGCGATTTTCTACCGTGCCGCAGGCAGCCCCGTTGCTTCTGGAATGACCCGATTCCCCGATGTACAGGCTACGGCTTACTATGCCAACGCTGCCAGTTGGGCAGAGGACAACCGTCTAATCAGCGGCTATCCTGACGGACACTTTGGAGTCAACGATTCAGTGACCCGTCAGCAGGTGGTCACGATTCTCTGGCGCTGGGCTGGTAGTCCAAACGCCTCCGGTGCAGAATACTTGGACGAAAGCACCATTGCTGCCTATGCTCAAACGGCGGTGGATTGGTCACAGGGCAATCACATCCTTACTGAACGTGCAGATGGCCGCTTCGACCCAACCAGCAATGCGACCCGTGCGGAGGTGGTCTCTGCATTGTATCAATACATGAATCTGCCCTCAGAGAACAATTCTTCCCACGTATTATAGCAATCTTCAAAAAAACTAACAATAAGCAGAAGCGGCAATCCAGCTGCGAAACAGAATCGAGTGCCATACGAACTGCGTCAGGGAGCAGGTCCAGACTTCGGACCTTCCATCCACGAAGGAGGGCCTTCATCTTGGACCACATCTTCTCAATGGGATTCAGATCGGGACTGTAGGGCGGAAGGTACAGAACTTTCATCCCCTTTTCCTCCAGGACCTCCCGGACAGCCTTTACATGGTGAGAGCGCATATTGTCCATCACAACAATGTCTCCAGGCTTAAGAGTCGGAAGCAAGGTCTCTTTTAAATATTGGACAAAGCGTTCCCCCGTTGTCCCGCCCTGGTACGTTGTAAATGCCTTTTCCCCATTCAGGCGAATGGAAGAAAGGACTGTCGTTGTCTGCGGTGTATTCAACGGGGCATGATCCACTGCCCTCTGGGATGAAAGTGCCCGTCCATACAGGCGGGTCAGGTTCGTATTGACACCGCTCTCGTCCAAAAACACCAAATGTTCCACCATATCAGGTCGTATCGTCT
>OFHM01000848.1_pt1 | contig 22897 bp, 26 predicted proteins | sample 1521311 | NCBI WGS metagenome assembly OFHM01 (sample SAMEA3504083, study PRJEB24116) | mouse gut metagenome | biome: mouse gut; feature: mouse-associated habitat; material: faeces | place: Denmark | collected 2011 | reverse complement strand
TCGCCAACGAGTTCCCCAGGGATACCGAACTCTACCGCTTAATGACCACGACTCCCGGCGATAGGTAGAACCGTGTCGAAATGCGTCTCAAGTTGAGACACATTATCAGCCCTTCACCTTTGCTGGTGAAGGGCTGATTTATGATTGGCCTGCCAAATCCCGGTATGCGGCAACCTCCTGATAAAACTGTTCCGCATAGTCACCAGCCAGCCGGTCCACTTCTGCGGCCTGCTTCTCCTTCGAGAGCCGGTTCATGTAGTACAGCGGTTGGTCTGGATATTCAGCCGCAATACGATTATCCACGCAGTTCGTCAGGACATGGGCCAGCAGGCCCCGCAGCACTTCCAGCGGGAGCTTACTGGCAACGGGATAAAACACATCTTCAAAGGCTGGAATATCGCCAAAGCCGGAGAGTGTCTTATATGCCGGAATATCCCCAGGTACTGCTTGTAGCAACAGCATATAAGCGGTGTTGTCCCGCCAGTTGTCATAGATTGAGGCCAAAGGGGGCCTGTCCATACAGCGCAGGCCATAGGGCTCCAGATGCTCCAACAGAATAAGGCAGAGCGCCCGAACCGGTGCGGCGGTCCTGTCTTGAGCATCCGGGAAATAGGGCTTTACCTGGTTAATAATCCAGTCAAAGTCCATCTGTTTCGCCAACTTGCGTGAAAAGGAACTTTCCGGCACAAGCATTTCAAGCGTAAGGTTCATAACATTACCCCCCGTTGTCCACATTCTACCATGACCACGCTATTTTGTATATCTCCATTTTCATACCAGAAGAGCTATTTTGTAAAAAGGGGGAATATCATGCCATCACCCAAGGAAAAGCCAAAAGGAACAAAAACGAAAAAGAGCGCCGGAAAAACTACCGCCCGGTCACAGCCGGCCATTTCCGCAAAGCAGGCGGCAAAGCTGATGAGAGACAAATATGCCCAGCAGCTTGACCAGCGGCGATCTGAATCTGGAAGTGTCGAGGTCCAGGCGGCGGAACAGGTGGAGCGGGCTGGGGCCTGGGCGGTGGATGAACTAATTCTCCATGAGCCTCCCCGCTTCCCACATCAAGGGATCGTATCGCCCTCTGGGAGCTCTGCGGGCCAGCCAGAAGAACCTACGGTCAGCACAACTCCCGATGTGCTTTCCCAGGAGGGTGAGGTTGTCCCCAGACAGAAACCTGAAGCCAAGGCTTTGCCCAGAGAAAAGATGACACAAATACGTAGCGCACATCAAGCGCACCAAGCTCTTCCGGTGGAAGGAGCCAGTACCGCCAATTCAGGAACTGTAATTCCGCATGAAAGAGCAGTACAGGTGAAAGAGCGTACAGCTATTAAAATTAAGGAGAAAAAAGAAGCTTTACATTCAATCAGACAGCGTTCGGTTTCTCCCTCTAAATCTATCACATCTATCGAATCTATCCGCCAGCCAGGACAGAGAGCTATTTCGCCCACAGAACGTCCAGTTACACGCTCCGCCATCCCAAGCCAGCGGGCGTTATCCCGACATACCTCTGCGATCAGACAGCCCGTCTCAAAACCACCAAACTCTGTCCCCGCTTCCAGCCGCTCTACGTTACCCACACTGCCCCTCGTACAGGGAAAGACTGAACATCCAATTCGGATTACACGATATCTTGGCGGTATACCATCTGAACGCAAAAAGGGCATTACACGTCAGTCTGTCCAGGATACTGTCAATCTTGGCACCTCTGCGGTGAAGCGCCTGCATAAACCACAGGGCAACGTGAAAGGGGTCATTCCAAAAGCTAGGGGTACATTTTATCCGAAAGGTATCCTCTGTCCTAAATCGTCACAGCCGCTGGGCAAGAGCGCTATTCCAGGGACGACCGGAGCTCGTCGGGCGGTCCAGCGGCAAATAAGACAGCGGACGATCCAGCGGGCTAAAAATGCTGTCAAAGCTCCTGCGGTGGTATTAAAGAAGGCGGTGGCCGTTACGACAAGGACCGCAGCCGCTCTTATCAGCTCTGTTGCCGCCCTGGCTGGAGGCGGTATCCTGCTATTGGCATTGGTGATGATTGTGATCGTTGCCGCTGTTGCCAATTCTCCCTTCGGTCTGTTTTTCGCTCAGGAGCCAAATGCTACAGGCACATTGTCTGTAGCACAGGCTGTTGGTGCTGTAAATATGGCATACAATGAACGATTGGAGCTATTGCAAACTGGGGGCTATGATGATATCATCGTTCATGGGCAGTCACCAGACTGGGTAGAGGTTTTGGCTGTGTTTGCCGTCAAGACGGCCGGGGCTGATGTGGATGGTTTGGATGTAGCTACACTGGACACAGATCGCTTGGACAAGCTGACCGCCGTGTTTTGGGATATGACAGAGATTTCGATATCAGAAGAAACTGTAGACCATCCCGCCAGCGGCAGCACTGAGGCATGGACGGAGACCATACTCCATATTATGATTTCTCCTAAGACCACAGACGAAATGAAGATCAATTATGCCTTCTCACCCTATCAAAACAGCGCCTTGGACGAGCTGCTTTCTGACCGGGCTGCACTGACCGCCTTGGCCGGGGACCTCTCCATTACCGGCGCTGACATACGGGATATACTGGCTGATTTGCCCGCTGACCTGATAGAAGCCAGACAGAATACCGTGCGGACCGCCCTCCAACTTGTGGGCAAAGTCAACTACTTCTGGGGCGGCAAGAGTCGAGTCATCGGTTGGGATGAACGTTGGGGGCAGACCAAGAAAGTCACAGCCTCCGGCAGTTCTACCTCCGGGACCTATCGGCCTTTTGGCCTGGACTGTTCCGGGTTTGTAGATTGGACCTTCAACAACAGCCTAGGATATATCATAGGCCATGGCGGAGGTGCCCGTGCCCAGCACAGCTACTGTACCGATATCTCGCAGGGTGAGGCCCAGCCGGGGGATCTAGCTTTTTACCCCGACGATAGTCATGTTGGTATCATTGTAGGCAGGGATGAGGCTGGTAAGCTCCTGGTTTGCCACTGTTCCAGTGGACGCAACAATGTGGTTGTCACAGAGTTCTCCGCATCTGGTTTTACCGTAGTTGGCAGGCCGGATATTTTTATGCCTTAATAATGTCGAAACCCGTCTCAATTTGAGACACATTAAAAACAGCACCATACTGGCCGAATAATGGCCGTATGGTGCTGTTTTTTGCAATATTATTGGGGAAATGGTAGTATGCTTTGTGGAGGGATGTATTATGCTGATGTGGGAACCGCTTAATATCCTAAGCTATGGAGCTGGGACACCTAGTACGACGCTGGCCCTTATGTCCTGTCAAAATGCCCGGCACGGCCCGCCCTATCCAATTCCGGAGGTACCGATTTACGACGCCGTGATTTTTTGCGATCTGCACAGTGAACCAAGCTGGGTATATGCGCAAGCAACTTTTGTCGCCAAGGCTTGCAGGGAAGTTAATATTCCGTTTTACTGGCTGGACACTGACCTATATGGAGATTTTACTCGCAACTTCGGCTACGCTCGCACTGCCAGCATCCCATTCTGGACACTTGGGGAGGATGGAAAGAAAGGTCGTATGCCCCGGCAATGTACCTACGACTACAAAATCAAGATCATTGAAAAATTCGTGCGCTATGAGTTGCTACGGTATAGACCGAGGGAACGTACCCTACAGTTGGACAAGCACGCCCACGCAATTCACATGGGTATCATGTGGGAGGAACGACGGAGAACTAAGGAGAGCAAGCAAACCTTGTTTGTCAATCACTATCCGCTAGTGGAGATGGGCTGGACACGGACTGAATGCTACGCTTACAACAAAATCGTATGGGGATTGGTGACTAAGGCGAGTTGTTGTCTGTTTTGCCCCTATCACACCAATTATTTTTATCACTATATCCGAGAGCACGAACCAGAGTGCTATGCCCGTGCTCTTCAAGTAGACACGTTGGTGGAGACGCATCAGGCCAGGCCGCCGTTGAGGAGTAAGCTTTTTCTCTCTAAGTCCAGGAAGCGCCTGAGAGATCTGACAGAGGAAGATTGCCGGGATAAGAAAACATTTCTATACTTTCAAAAGCCAATCTGGGACGGCTTTTGATTATCCTCGAATACAGTCGAAAAATGTGTCTCAATTTGAGACGCATTAAGAATGGAGACAGTATGTGGAGCACAAGACAACTATGTCAAGGTATAATTGCCACCGGTTTATTAAGTAAGTTAATCAATCACGAGAAATTTGTATGGAGGTACATCCAGTGCTTTTGCGATTCGGAAAAGAGTATCCAGACTAATAGCTTTAACAATATTTGGAGCCTCGTACGCTGTACCACTTCGCAAAACGCTTCCACTGTTCTGAAAACCTGCCAGCAGATAGACGGCCCGTTGCGGTGGATTGACTTTCTATCTTGGTGGCTCCGGTGCGTCTTCTTCCGCAGTTACATCAATATGGCACACTTCTCTTAGGAAATCTTCTCCCAACGCTGTTGTAAAATATTGGACTGTCAGTCCTCTGCATATTCGAGTAGTTTTTTCCAATAGAATGAAAATCCGTAAATCGTTGCTGGCCTATACGGCAATTCCTGCAATCGTGTTTTTTCGTCTTCCATCAATTCAGGTAGTGGAACATTCACATTTTACATATTGTTTACCTCCATTCCTTTCTGGTTTGCACCAAGTCAATCCTACCGCATGGAGGTATTTATGTTAAGTCTTTTTCTAAATATTTCCCTGTTTTTACTCTATTTAGGCGTGCACTTTACATAACTATTCTCTTTTCATAATCAAATCCCAGGGCCCGCACCGAAGTGTCGATACCCAGACCAAATCAGAGACATGACAGCTTTCTCCAATTTTAAAGCAATCTCGTTCCTTTGATCCACCGCCAGTTTTCTGTGACCAGTAAAACAGCATGTTTCTATTTTCATGGTTTTAAACCCTCATTTTCAAGTGGAATATAGTTTGTAACCCTATGTTCTACCAAAAAATCAGGTTTATAACCAATATTATAAATAGATACATGGGCTACAATATGGCAAAAGGAGCGGTGATCCTTATGATGGATGAAAAAGACTTCTCACTCCGGCTGTCAAAGTTGCGAGGAAAGAAGGGCGTATCCGCCCGTGATATGAGCCTGTCTATTGGGCAGAATGCTGGCTATGTTAATAACATTGAAACCGGAAAATCCATGCCGTCCCTTTCGGGAATTTTCTATATCTGTGAATACTTGGGTATTACACCAGCAGAATTTTTCGATATAAGCTCTGACAACCCCGCCCGCCTGAAGGAACTGATTGGCTACCTCAAGTTGTTGGATGACAGCCAGCTTGAAAATGTCACCGCAATCGTGAAGGGCCTTGTCAAAAAGTAAATCACAACCCCTTTGCCGAAATGCGTCTCAATTTGAGACATAATAAAAACATCCCTAGACTATATTTGCAACAGGTTAAGGCTGTTTCGTTTTTCCTTCATAAAATGATACTATATTTTGTGGCGGGGCTATGCGATATGTTGATATAGAGTGTGCTAAACATTTTGAGTTATAATTCACAGAACATAAAAATACCCTCTAGCACCTGCTGAGCGGACAGATTTGGCTCTCCTTGCCCTGGTGCTTTCTGGTAATGCTTGTGGGAACATACTCTTTGATTTCTTCCCATAGTTTATCTGATGTTGTCTAAGGTTGCGCCCCTTTTCCCCATTGTACCACCCCTGAACATTGATATCATTACTTCGTTTATTTATGGATAGGCTCTAAAAAATGACTTTGTCATAAAGGTATGGTATAATATATTTGAAATCTCACTTTACTCTTTATGAATTTCCCAAGACTGAGGATTTTTTACGTCAATAAGGGATTGAAAGGAGGAGATTCTGGTGAAGCCGGATCAGGACTCAACACTGGAACAGCTGTATCGTTCCTGTTTTCATACTTTAGAAGTCCACGCTTATCATTTTCTTGGCAATTGGAATGATGCACACGTTGCGGCACAAGAAGCCTTTCATATTGCCTGTGAGAAAATCGATGCTCTTATGGAATCGGAGAATCAAATAGGATGGTTGAAAAATACGGTCAAAAATGTTTGCCGCCACATGATTCGGGACAAGCAGCGTCAGAGACTCTTGCTGATATCCCTGGAAGAACTGACTGACAAGGATTTACCACATGTGCCACATACTCTGGATGATGAAGTAGAACAGCCAACAGACTTATTTAAAGGAGATCTTCCCCAAAGGGATTTAGAACTTCTGCAAAAAATCATTGTAGACGGCATTTCTTATGCAGAGGTTGCCAAAGAACTGGACTGCAACATATGGACTTGCCGAAAACGGGTTCAGCGGGCAATTGATAAATTGCGCAAAAAATATCGTGATAAATTTCATGAAGATTTTCAGCTATAAATGTCCAAAATGGGGTGACCTTAGGGCATATCACTACAGGGGGTTTTAATATGGCTAATTTTAAGAACAACAGGAGGTATGAAAACTTAAAGCGTCTTTCCATCGAGGAATTAGAGAGCATGCTGCGTACGGCTCCCTTTTTATCAGATAGTCAGGAAACTTCCGAATACTATGATGCAATTGAGGAGGTGATCTTGGAACGTGAAACGGAAACCCCCACAGGGCGGCTTTCCAATCTTGACAGCTCTTGGGAAGAGTTCCAGCAGCAATATGCCTCCCCGGAAGGTCGGGGCATGAGGCTGTATTCAGAAGAAAAATGGGATGAAATATCCGTTCTTTCCACTAAAACCAATAGGTCCCACTCAAAGAGCCTATTACGTAAAGTTGTCCCACTTGCGGCTGTGATTGCAGTTGTATTCATGTCCATGATTGTAATCCAGGCCGCTGGCATCGATATCTTTGGCTCACTGGCCCGTTGGACGGAGAAGACATTCCACTTTAATGGTTGGAGAGAAACATCTGCAACAGATGCAATATGTCCACAGGTTGGGGATGAAACCTACCTTGCAATCCAAGCGGAGGTTGATAAGTTGGATATTGATATTCCAGTCGCCCCGACGTGGTTCCCCGATGGATATGAGTTGGAGGAAATCAAAGCGTCTTCCTCCGATATTACCGAATGGAAGCGGGTCAATTGCCTTTTCAAAAATGAAAACGGTCAAACCATCACTTTGCATATTACGAAATATGAAAAAGATTCTGATATCAGTAATTTAGTATTTGAAAAAGATAGCCAGTCGGTAACGGAATATCTCGGCAATAGCAAACTGTTTTATATCATGTCAAATAACAGAAGGAAGTTTGCTACTTGGTCGAATGGACAAGTTGTTGTTTTAATCAATTGCGAACTTTCAGAAGAAACTATTAAAACCATGATTGATTCTATTGGAGGTTAGAAACCGTGAAACATTCTATTTCTATGGCTTTTTGCCTAATCCTTATAGTATCCTTTTTTTCATTCCCTGCCAAAGCATCTACATACGCAAGTGACTATTTGCAGGATTATGATGCGACCCTATCGACAGGCAGTCGCTCTGGGCAACTAGTTCTGACTTTTTATGTAGATTCATTTGATTACATGAAATCCCTTGGCATTTCAAGCATTGCAGTATATACTTCCGACAATTCATATGTGAAAACGATTAGTGGTTCCACGTCAAACGGCTTACTAGCCGCTAACACATTCTCCCATAGTGGAACATATACTGTCATTGATTTAACTCCAGGACAGAAATACTATCTCCGCCTTACCTTTGTGGCAAGAGATTCTTATAGCGGAGATTCTAAAATATTCACTACGAATACCGCTATGGTAGCAAGGTAGGTTGCTACAAACATAGCCCGCCGGATTTTAGATTAGTCAAAATCCGGCGGGTTATGTTGTTATTTAAAAGTAATCAGCATCTTGTCAAGGAAAATAGAATTATAGAAAATAGTCCCGAGAAATCTTGAGAAATCTCAAGATATCCCGGGATTTCTCAAGAAAAGGTGAGACATTCGAAATTTATAGAGGAGGAGAAGCGGAAATCATACCACTATTTACTCTGGGAACTGGAACAGGTCTGGAAGGTGAGCCTGACAGACTAAAACTGTGCTGCTAATCTGATGCCAATCTTGGCTCCGTCAGATTTTACAATCCCGTAATACGTTCTCTACCTGACTAATGATGGCCAGAGGGGAAATTTAATTTCTTGTGAGGTTTGACGGTTACGCTATATTTGTGCATTCCAACAAAAAACGACATTTCAAATAATTCTTTCCAGCAGATGTCCAATTTACCTATGTTTCAAGGCATATATCAGTGAAAGCACATATAGAGGGCTTTCGCTTAGAAGAAGCTCCGTATCCTATATGGAGCTGAAAATCGAAACCAACAATCCCACACCACCGGGGGCGAGAAAGGAGTAATCCAATGCAGTAACAAATGAGCTAATCGTATCTAAAATCAAATAAAGAGAGGTATTGTTATGAAAAATCTCAAAAAGACTCTATCCTTTATTCTGGCCCTTGTGATGTGTATGAGTTTGTGTGTTCCGGCGTTTGCGGATGGAAAAATGAGCTTTACCGCAGAGGAGTTGCAAGAAATTGTTGCAACTAACAAAAAAATTGACAATTTTATGCATTCGCAGGGGATTACAAGAGCTGGCGATTTTTGTATGCTAAATATGACAGTGATCCGCCAAGAGAATGAACGTTATTGTGGGCCAGCGGCTTGCTGCATGGTAGCAAATACTCTTAATCTTGAAAATTTGACTCAAGAGGCAATGGCAGGACGCTTGGGGACGCAGAATGGAGGAACTAGTTCCGATCAGATTGCCGATACTTTGAATGATCTTCTAAAGGAAAAAGGGAGATCGGATCGTTATCAATTGACAAAAATTTCCGAATCCAGTTTGATTGATTCTGCGCTCTATAGCCTTGCAAATGGATACCCCGTTGTTGTCAATGTCAAAGAAATGCCAAGATACACAGTAAATGTAGGACACTTTATCGTAATCCGCGGCTATTATGCAGCAGCTCATGGAGACTCGGGAGTCAGCAATTTCCATATTTGTGACCCGCATTATAAATATTATGGACCCTATGAATATCCAATGGAAACAATAGTTAATGCGAGCAAGTCCTCTATGTATGGAAAATTTGTACGTCTTGAATAAAGGAACTGTAAGAATAGTCGAAAACAAGTATAGGCTAAGGCGTGCCCCTTTCGGGTATTGTATGATTTGAGGATGGATATCCGGGTCTGTCATACACCCATCCCCTTAATAAAATACGTGTTCAGACGCTTCCTGTAGGTTATCCAATTGCTGATATAGTCAATGCGGTTAAAAGCGGATAACAGTTCTTCGTTTCCCAAACTCCGGGCGAGAAACATTACCGATTTTCAACCGCATTGACTATAACCTCCTTTATAACCTATTCACAAAAGACAGCTACTCGAAAATTGTATGTCTGAGCTTATGTGAACAGATATTAGAAAGAGAGGTGTATAGAAATTTGTTCTAATAGTACTGAGGTGCATTATGAAAAGATACAAATTATGGATATTCCTTCTGCTGGTATGTATATTACTCTCTTCTTGTGCTTCAAAAAGTCAACAAATTGCAGGAATCAAAAACTTTGATACCATAAATCTGGGATCATTTGACCGAAGATCTAATGAAAGCGCAAGAATTTTATGCGCAAATAGTTCGAAAATCCTTGTAAACATCAGCCTTGATTACCAAGAAGGCGACCCTGCTTATCATGAAGTGGGGATAAGCAGTGAAACGAAGTATCTTGCAATTTATGATGCGGAAAATTTATCTTGCGTATCTCGTTTAGATGTTGACGAAAGAGAATATTGTATTTCGGGTATTCTTTTGCAAGATGATGTTGTGTATTCTGCTGTGTTTTATGATGTACAACATTCGGTTTTTGAATATAGAATTGTTCGTGTTAACAAGGAAGGCCAGAGAACGATTATAGAACAAGGACCTTGTCCTGGAACAGGATATGATGAACCGTATCTTAATGCCCTTGGCGAAGATGTATTTGCATATAGCTATCATAATATCAGTGACAATACTTTTGGCGTAAATGTTGTTTTGGAAAATAACAACATAGAGCCGCAACTTCGGCTAGAAGGAAATGACGGTGCTGAACATTTTATGTCACTTTTTAGCGGAGACGGTTCGCAGTATATCTATTATGCGATAGTAGATGGGAAAGGTACGGTATTTGTTGGGGACACGGATGGAATTCAACATCAATTCTGTTTAGATAAAGATGAACAGATATATGATTATTGTTTCCTTAACGACGCAAAAGCAATATTATTCACAAGGCCGGGGATATCTGCGAGCCATAAGGACGATCAATTAGTAATCAGATCACTGGAAGGTGAACTGCTCAGTGCGGTAGAAAGTGGTCCTTGTTATCGCCTGAAATCAGATAATCTATATTCCGCACTTTGTATTAACGAAAAATATCAACCATATTTCATCACTGTGTCAGAGAATATGCAGGATATTCAGATTGATTCATTAGATATCTCTTCGCAACCCATGCTATTCTACTCAATTGCTCCTGCTAAATTTCTAATACACAATTATACGTGCTTGGATGATACTGAACTACTTTCTTTATTCTGCGGATAAGGTTCATGTATTAGCATCAAATGCCCCAATGTTATAACATGATGGATAAAACTACCAAGAAGAATAAAAAGCACAAACGGAGTTCGAGCCACCACCTATGCAAAGGTTGAGAAGCATTATGAGGATGGGTAATACAGACATTCTTAAAACCCTTCTAGTTCAATTTCTGCCCACAGTGACCACGGAGACGCATAAATTCTCCATCAAAAGAAACAGAGCATCGGGAAGTAAATATGCAAGCGGGACGGTTTCATTCCGCCCCGCTTGCTTTCTATGTAAAGATGTCGAAATGTGTCTCAGATTGAGGCGTATTTTGGAAGGAGGCTTACCTACATGACCTATCGCGCACTGACCATCGGGCCATCTGACAATCTGCTTTCTACACTAAAAAATAAGTTGGCCCAACATGACCTGCCTTTTGAATGAACGCATACACTGAGCAATCCATGATATAATAATAAAATAATTTAAAATTGTCTAAATATGTCTCAATTTGAGACGCATTATGGAAGGAGCCTCACCCGGATGAATTACCAAGCATTAGCCATCGGGTTATCTGATGAGCTGTTTGCTGAACTTAAAAACAGGCTGGCCCAATACGATCTTCATTTTGTACCATCTGCGACAATTAAGGAAGCGAACCGCCTTTTGAATACAAGAATTTTTCATCTTTTGATTGCGAATTTAGAGTTTTTGCGAGATATCCAACAGACTGATTGGCTGTCCAGTATCAGGCATATCAGCTTTGTTCCAGTTGTTATTCTAACTGATACGCCGAAAGAAGATATGGGGGTCATGATAGGGCTTGGTATGGACATATGTGTCTCGAACAAAGAATCTCACTCTGTGATTGCGGATTTGATGCACGCTCAACTCCGGAGATATACCGAATACAATCATTTCAATAATCCGGGAAGTACTGAGACCGCTCCTTTTCGGGAAGGGGATATTTTTATAGACCCACCCCGCCGCATCGTAGAGGTGAGGGGACTGCCAGTTGAGCTGCGGCCCCGTGAGTTCGCTCTGCTACTGTACTTCATGCAAAACTCCAACATTGTATTAACTTCCACACAGATATGTGAAAATGCCTGGGGAATGACGGAAGGTTACGATCATGGTGTTTCCCACCCGGTTTACCTTCTTCGACGCATTATTGAGCCTGACCCGGATAATCCTGTTTACATCCATACAGTCCGGCGGGTAGGCTATCGGTTTATCCCGAATTATGTCGAAACTTGCGATAAGTGTGAGTATAGTGTCAGTTAGTTGTGAGGATATTGTCGGAATTAAGTGGTAGATTGTCCTTATCTCAAAAGAAAGGACAGTCCTCATGAAATACAATCCGACTATCAAAACCAAATTTATACCTTTAGTCAAACAGGCCGTTGTCCCAAATCACGGGACAGCGGCCTGTTTCTATTCGACAAAAAGCGAGCGGTTTCATCAAAGGGGCAACTGCCCAGCTATATCTAAGAATGTCGAAAAAAACCTTTCTTTAACCAAAAAGACCAAAGAACAAGAAAACCGGGCAGAATACCCCCTTTCGCTTGTAATAATGTTAGAGGGAAAATTCAAGACCTCTATTCCGAGGGGGTGAAAGTATGAGTATGGAACAAAATAAGCGGCACGCTTTTGATGCTTTCTGTAAGCGGGTCGTAAAAAATGAGGCAATCAACATTCAACTGGAATATAGCCGCCAAGGAAAACAAGAGGTCAGCTTTTCCGAACTGTCACAATGGGAGTTACAGAAATTGCAGGGGCTCCAGTACACGGACTGCTATGCGTTGGAGCGGCAGACATTTGATGTTCTGAATGTTCCTCTTGAGATCAAAAACGGTAGCCTTGCGTGGGCACTCAGTATTTTGACTACAGAGCGGAGAAGTATCGTTTTGCTGGCCTATTTCCTGGACATGAAGGACGAACAAATTGCGAAACGACTGAATCTGAGCCGTTCTGTTGTACAGCGTAGGCGAACAAGTACCCTGGAGGAATTACGAAAGCTATTGGAGGGATACGAACATGAGTAAGAGGAACCGCAAAAGCTGTAAGCGGCTGTTGCCCTATGAGGTCATTCAGGCGGCATCTAAAGGCGACACAGACGCTGTATGCGCCGTTCTGCGGCACTATGAGGGCTATATTGCCCGTCTGGCTACACGGCAGTTTTATGACGAGTATGGCAATGTCCATTTGTGCGTGGATGAAGCCATGCGCCACAGACTGGAAGTCAAATTGATTACCGGTATCTTATCATTCGAGCCGGTTTGACAGCTTGAATCGCCCAAACAGATTTCGAGGAGGACATAAATATGAAAGAAATTCCTTATACGTCGAAGCTGATCTATACGGAGGATGGGAGACCCCTGGCTTTGAATTACTCTATTCTGGTGAGCGGCGGGAACGGTGAACCGGAATACTACGGTGTAAAAATTGTAGAAAGAAACAGTAAGGACCAGTCCCTTAATTTTGCTCTCACCACGGACCTGGAGCGCATTTACAGGCTAATTGATAAGCTGGCCCGGAACAGCGTTACCCCTACCGGGGTAACGGATGTGCTGATAGACTGGCTCTAAGGGGGGACCAAGATGGATGCGGAGAAGCTTTTGAGAAGTCTGGGAGCCACTGGTAATCTAAAAGGATTTCGTTACGCTATTTATATGATCGAGCTGGTGGAGCAGGACCCTACAGCCACCACGCTTATTACCAAGTACTTATATCCAAAGACTGCGGGATATTTCCACATATCTGTTAGTGCGGTGGAACGTGCCCTGCGCACTGTTGTGAATGTCTGCTGGGAGCGTTGTGACCCGGAGCTTTTGAACATGGTAACGGGAGCCAGGATTTTAAACAGACCTACAAACGGAATGTTTCTGGATATGACGGCCGCCTACCTGCGTCGGCAAAAGGCCATTTGAACAATATTCCCAGCCCGGACGGGCAATACACCGTCTGTCCGGGCTGGATGCCCCCGCATTTAATTCGTCTCAAATCGAGACACATTTCGACAATTTTGTGATTCGGCACAGGATCACCAATCAAGTGACCCTGTGCGGGCTGACAAAATTTGCCTGATGCACATTGAAAATGGAATGACCGGCCAAAGAGGATATGCTGAGAGCAATACGCTGCTGAAGAACCAGGGGCAGGAACGGATTTGGGTAGAACGGCAATAAAAATCGGGAGGTGTATCATTTCAAAGTTTGATATGAACAACCAAATTTAGCTGGACCGGACTGTTGATGTTTGGTCCAGCTATTATACCGAAACCGTGCCTGCATGAAGGTGCGGTTTTGTTATGCTGAAGGAGGCGTCATATAATGAAAATAAAGTCAAAACAAATTTGTTGCCACGGTGAGCAAGGGGTAGAGCAAAAAATGATTATTGAAGGCCATAAAGTTACATTGCGTTATAGCGGCCAGAAAAGTCCCCAGCGTATCGAGGAAATGAAAGCGCTCTTACTATCAGCACAGGTTTTCTCTCGGAAAAACTGATTTTTTGCATATTTTCGAGAAATATGAGATAATAATGGTGTGGATATGTACCTTGAAAATTGAAGCGGAGGCCATATATACACCGTCCAGACATAGGATATGGAGGAGTATATATGTCTGAATATGTAGTAGATAAAGTATTGGAAAACAAAAAACGTGTTTATTGCCTCTATCGTGTTTCCACGTTGGGGCAGGTGGAAAAAGATGATATTCCTATGCAGAAGCAATCTTGCCGTGAGTATTGCCAGCGACAGACCGGATGGGATATTGTCAAAGAATTTTCCGAGAAGGGAATTTCAGGTTTTAAGGTATCAGCAAAAGACCGTGATGCTATCCAAGAGATTCAGCGGGATGCACTGGCAGGAAAGTTTGACATTCTCCTTGTGTTCATGTTTGATCGTTTGGGGCGTCGGGATGATGAAACGCCTTTTGTAGTGGAATGGTTTGTTAAGAACGGTATCGAAGTATGGAGCGCTATGGAAGGCCAACAGAGGTTTGATACTCATGTTGACAAATTACTGAACTACATACGATACTGGCAAGCGTCAGGTGAGAGTATCAAAACCTCCATGCGTGTCAAGACCCGCATGGAGCAACTGACCCAGGAGGGGCACTACACAGGCGGCGGAGTGCCTTATGGCTACCGGTTGGAACAACAAGGGAGAATCAATAAGAAAAACCGGTCAGTGTGTGATTTAACGGTTGATGAAGCCGAAGCGGAGATTGTCAGGCTGATTTTTGAAAAATATGTATTTGAGGGTTACGGGGCCTACCGGCTCTGCAAATACTTAGTGGAACTGGGTATCCGGGGCCGAAAAGGGAGCAACATTCCCACAACTTCAATCAACCGTATTATCAAGAATCGGATTTATACTGGTGTAATTTGTAATGGTGACTGTAAATCTGATGTGATACCCGAACTGAAAATTATTGATGAAGCTTTGTTTCAGCGTGCGCAAAAGATTATGGAGAAACGCACGACGCACCACAGCGATGTACCGCTTAACACCAGGGGGCAATCTTTGTTGGTTGGGAATATCTTCTGTGGGCACTGTGGTGGACGGCTGACGTTGACCACCAGCGGACGGAAGCGGGTACGAAAGGACGGTACTCTCCATCGGGAAACTCGTGCCCGCTACCAGTGCCACTACAATGTGCGGCATCCTGGAGAGTGTGACGGGCAGTCCGGCTATGGAGTGACCAAGCTGGACAATCTGGTAAATAAGATTGTCCGGATGCAGTTTGAACGTATCAAAAGTGCGCCGCCTCAAGACTTGATTCGGAGACAGAGTGCCAAAGAAATCGACCTCGCCAAGGCTAAGCTACAGTTGGCCCAGGAACAACTGTATCAAAAGCAGGAGGAATACAAGGTACTGAGGTCTGAGACAGTTAAGGTCTTGCAAGGCAAAAGCCGACTGAATGTTGACCTTCTGAATAGCCTTGTAGACGAAGCGAAGGAAGCCATCAAGGATTTAGACGCCCAGAATCAGGTGGCTCAACGGGAATTGGAGGAGCGCCTGAACAGCGCAGAGGTTGTGCATCAGGAGTACGCCCAGCTGGTCAGTTGGGCCGATATGTACGAATACTCTACATTCGAGGCTAAGAAGATGATTCTGGCACAGTTTATTAAAGCGGTTTATGTGCGCAGAGACTATGAAATTGAAATTGAGTTCAACGTATCTTTTGAAGAGTTTCAAGATTTGCGCCTTGCCAAAGAAGCAGTTGATATGATAAGCGAATAAAAAAGCACCGGAGCAAAGTTTTCTTTGCTCCGGTGCGGTGGTGGACCTGAAGGGGATCGAACCCTCGAACCTCACGGATGCGAACCGTGCGCTCTACCACGCAGTTTAGTTATAGCGGCCCAAAAACTCCAAGATAAACTCAACTTTATGTCTAGGAAAAGCGGAACTTGTCGGATGATGTAGTATGGTCTCCGCTTAAAGCCACACCTTACAAGAGTAACTTTGAACATTGTAACATAATACCCGTTGCAAGTCAAGTACCTAGTGCTGTGTTCACATCGCAACTCGAAAGTAGAGAAAACAAGTATTCAGGCGATGCGTTCGCACTGCAAGGCGTTTCGAAAGGAGCGCCTTTTTTTATTGCCTGGAGGTCAATGAAAAAATGAACGACATAAATTTTGACTATTACTACGGCGACGAAAGCAATCAATTTTCGTTTTACCGTATTCCCCGGCAGCTGGTCACTGGCAGCGGCTTTAAAAGTTTGTCTACGGATTCCAAACTACTGTATGGACTTCTGCTTGACCGTATGGGTTTGTCCGCTAAAAACGGTTGGTATGACGAGGCAGGACGTGTATTTATTTATTACACCCTGGACGAGATACAGAAGGACCTGAACTGCGGCCATGAGAAAGCGGTCAAGCTGCTGTCCGAATTAGATACGGGAAAGGGCTTTGGCCTGATCGAGCGTGTCAAGCAAGGCCAAGGCCGCCCGACGAAAATCTTTGTCAAAAGATTCACCACACGGGAAAGACCACCTCAAACTCCTGTGCCGCAAGAGGTTCCCAGACTTCCGATTTTCGGAAGTCAAGACTTCGGAAAATCAGAAGTCAAGAGTTCGGAAAAACCGAAGTCAAGACTTCCGGTTTTCGGAAGTGCAGACTTCGGAAAACCGGACACAAGTTATATTGAATCTAATCAGACTGAATCCAGTTATATTGACCAATCTATCCTTCCATCAGGTTTCCGGCCAACGGGACAGATGGATAGATACGATTGCCAGAGAGAGGTTGAAGAAAAAATAGGCTATGAAAGGCTGTGTTGCCGATTCAATCGTGAGGATGTAAACGAGATCACGGAGCTGATTGTCGATGTGCTATGCTCCACCCGCCCCACCCTCCGCATAGGCGGAGAGGACCTTCCCGCCACTCAGGTGAAGGACCGTTTTTATAGACTGGACTTCGGCCACCTGGAATATGTTTTTGACTGCCTGCGGAACAACACCACGCAGATACGCAATATCCGGGCCTATCTGCTGACCGCCTTATACAACGCCCCGACGACCATCAATAATTACTATCAGGCGGCGGTACAGCATGATTTTGGCCCCTAATACTGGTTGATAATGCGTCTCAAGTTGAGACGCATTTTTCGACATATTTTGAACGATTGGAGGCACAATTATGGCAAACAAAAAAGCAAATCCCCTGAGCGGAGCATTTCGCAGTCCTGTCCCGGATGAATCTCCCCCCAAGGAAGAGAAAAAGTCCGCTGAACTGCCCAAGACCGCTCCTGACCCCAAGGCAACCGGTACCACACCCGCCAAGGCAGGTGAGGAAAAGAAGCCCACCGAGCCGCCCAAGGACATACCCGACCCCAAGGCTACAGATAATCTGCGGTTTGTCAAGTTGACTGACATTCAGCCCCTTCCCGGCACCTACGTCAAAGACACTCCCCGGAAGAACTACAAGGACCTGATCGACAGCATCCAGAAGTCCGGGCTGGAAAAGCCCGTCATTCTCCGCCAGGGCGAAAAAGGCGACTATCAGCTTGTGGACGGGTTCCACCGCTGTGAGGCGCTGAAACAGGCTGGTATGCTGGAGGGGCGGGCCGATGTATACGAGATGCCGCTGACAGCGGCCAGCCGCTACCGCAAGGAACACCGGGATAAGCCGGACCTTCCCATTCCTGGTAAGCTGGTTTCTTTGCGCCCCATTGAGCCGGAGAAACCCGCCGAGCCCCCCGTCGCTATCATCGAACAGGGAGAAAAAGAAGAAATCCTCAAGGATTACTGTGTGCCTACCACCAAAGAAGGCCAATCCGATATCATCACAACGCTGAAAGTGGATGACATCCATCCCCAGGAGGGCCACCTATTCAATGCCGAGGACGATGATACTATGAGGGAGCTCGTAGACAGTGTGAAGAAATTCGGCGTTCGGGAGCCCGCTGTGGTCATTCCCCGTCAGGCGGGCGGCTATGAGATGGTGTCCGGCCACCGCCGCCTGCTTGCGTGCCAGCTTGCGGGCATCCAGACTATGCCAGTCATTGTCCGCCAGGTTGACAGTGACAAGGTTATTGTTGGTGCGGAAGAAATCCCCGATGACTTCAAACTGCCCATCACCAAGGAGGGTCAGTCCGATATCGTCACGACCCTGAAAGTGGACGACATCCATCCCTTCGAGGGCCATCCCTTTGATGTTAAGGACGACAAGGATATGCTAGACCTCGTGGACAGTGTGAAAAAGTTCGGTGTTCTGGAGCCCGCTGTGGTCATCCCCCGTAAGGAGGGCGGCTATGAAATGGTATCCGGCCACCGGCGCCAAATGGCGTGCCGTCGTGCGGGTATTCAGACTATGCCGGTCATCGTCCGCCAGCTGGACCGGGACGAGGCTATTATCGTCATGGTGGACTCCAACCTGAAACGGGAGAGCGTCTCTGTCATGGAGAAGGCCAGGGCATACAGCATGAAACTGGGGGCTATGAAGCGCAAGGCCGGGCGGCGTTCTAAGGAGGAAATCATCGGCGGAGAGAAACCTATGCGGGCGGATGAACAGCTGGCCCAGCAGACCGGTGAGAGCCGTAGCAACATTCAGAAAATTGTGCGGTTGAACAACCTGACCCCGGAGCTCCAGAAGATGGTGGAGGAAAAGAAGCTCCCCGTCCACACCGCCGCCGATTTGTCCTACTTGAAGAAAGAGGAACAGTCCGCTGTAGCTGACGCAATCCAGAAGGAGGATAAGGTCCCCTCCGGTACTCAGGCGGTGGAACTGAAAAAGGCCAGTCAGGCCGGGACACTGACTAAGGAGAAAATTGAAAAGACCGTGGCCCCCACTAAGCGAGAGGAGACCCCGGTTCTGAAAATCACACTGGGCGAGGAGGACCTGCGGCCTTATTTCCCGGACGCACGGACCACCATCCCCGATGTGAAACGGGGTGTCCTGGAGGCACTGGATATACGCAAAAAGGTCATTGAGCGTCAGAAGGCAAAAGCTCAGGCGCAGGCCCAGCCTGAAAAGGACGGCAAGGGAAAAAAGTCCCCTTCTCCAGCGAGGTAAACGCTGATGAAGAAAAAAACAGTAGTTGAGGGCTATACCATCATCAAGCGTGAACGGGCGGGAGAAACTATGATAGTAATAGGCCACAATCCCAAAGCCATGCAGCCCTACGTCACTTGGAAAGCATACAAGTTTTCCAAATTTGAATCTTTTAATTATGGGCACTATTTTTCTACACGCAAAGATGCCATGGTTGATTTTCATAAGAGGCTGGCTGAGGTGTGGGAGTATTTCACACCCACCCAAGCGGAGCCCCCGGCTCCTAAAAAGCCCCGCAAGGACGAACCTCCGACCCGATGAATGTGGTTGAAAGGAATCAGGCAGTGAATGTACTTAACCGGAATGAAACATACCCTACTCGAGCAGAACGGCTAAAAACAGCTACCGACAGGCTGGAGGCTGGAATCGCCGACCTGTTCAACAGTGATAATTATGCCGCCTATCTGACTGCCATGTCCAAATTCCACCGGTACAGTTACGGAAATGTCGTATTGATCCTCAGTCAGTGCCCGGAGGCCAGCCAAGTGGCCGGCCTCCGCACCTGGAATAAGTTTGGCCGCTCCGTTAAAAGAGGTGAGCGAGGCATCCAGATACTTATGCCATGCTCTTATACCAAACGGGAGAAACAGGACGCAACAGTTGAGGAGCAGGTACTGGACGAAAGCGGCCAGCCGGTGCGGGGTGCTGTAGCGATCTCACACCTAAGCTTCAAGGTCGGGTATGTGTTTGACGTATCACAGACTGAGGGCCGGGAGTTGCCTGATATCGTCTGTGAGCTGAGCGGCGATGTTGAGCAGTATGAAGCTGTCTGTGCCGCTCTGCGGGAGGTCTCCCCTGCCCCTATCAAGTTTGGTTATTTGCCGGATGGTGTTCGGGGCAGTTACGACCATGCGGACCAGGAAATCACAATTCGGCCTGCCATGAGCCAGGCGCAGACGATAAAGACAATGGTCCACGAAATCACCCACAGCAAGCTACATGCCCTGCCAGTAGTAAACGGCATCGCTATTGGCAACCATGAAAAGGACCGAGGCACCCGTGAGGTGGAGGCCGAAGGTGTAGCCTATGTCGTCTGCCAGCATTTCGGGATAGACACCTCCGAATATACCTTTGGCTATGTAGCCGGTTGGGATAAAGGTAAGGATATGCCCCAGCTGAAAGCGTCGCTCAGCTGCATCCGGGATACCGCCTCCGAAATCATCAGCAGTATTGAGGCGAAATGTCCGGAGCTGGTTCCGCCCGAGCCCGAACCGGAGAAAGAGCGGCTGGAGCCCCGCCGCCGCACACGGAAGGAGCAGGCCAGTCGCACACGTTGAAATGCGTCTCAAATCGAGACGCATTTCGACATTTTACAGAGGCAATCAACAGTAGTACAACTTTTTGGAAAGGAGCGATTCTTATCAATACCGACAGTCGTATGAAAGAAATCTCCGCAAACCTTCAGCGGGATGTGAAGGACCTATTGGAGGAAAGCGCCAACATTGTGATCGGATTCTTTAAAAACGGGGTGTGTACAGCCCGTGGTGTTACTGCCCGCTGGAGGGATTTTACCCATGATATTTCCGGCGCAGTGGTCACTCTGTTCAAATCCTCTAAAGAGGATATCCTGCCCGACCTGTCTGTAGAGCAGGAACCCTTGGTTACTGTAATAGAGAGCGGCGACATAGAACTGCCCATTGGCACTAAAATGACGCTATCAGAGGCTGAGCGGAAAATAGCCGATTTAAGTGATTCAAAGTGGGATAGTGATGAACCGGCCCGGCCTGTCAAGGTCGCTATCGACTATATGATGGACGGACAGATAGACCGCTATTGCCTGCCCCTTAATATCGGGGCGGGCGAAGGCTCCATGCTGGAGCAGATGGAGCACTATGTGGAGACTTGCTTGAAATACCCCTCAGTGACGACAGCCCCCTTTTATGAAGCACCAGACGACCTAGCTAAATTACTCCATGAGCAGTTTGGCCCCCAGCTTCAGACCGGCCTGGAGCAACTGGCAGGCGGAGTGATAAATCTTTTTCAGCAGCACTACACCATTACTAGGTTGGAGCAGCAGTTTGAAACTCAGGCGATGGCGATACCAGAGAAAGAACAGGAAAAATTTCTGCAACACGCAAAAGCGGCGATTACGGACTTGCGGAAAGCCGCCAATACCAGCAAGACTATCGCTCCAGCCCAGGAGCGCACCGCCCCCGTTTCTCCCACGCCCGCCCGTAGCGGCGACAGGCCCCGGCGGTCGGTGAAGGTGAAGCTGCACCAAATCAAGAAGGAGCAATCACAAGTCCAGCCCTGCGCCAAATCCCGACCCGCCCCGGAAAGATAGGTGGGCTATGGAGGAAAACGTTGATATTCTGGCATTTCTGGAACAGGTGATGTTGGAAAACACCCGCAGTTATCAAGACGATTTTCAGTTCGATATTCGCAAGCTGACTGCGGCGGCACAAGCGCCGGAAGCGGAAAAACGTGCCTTTTACTGGATGTCCCGTCCTTGCGGAACATGGTGCCTGAATGAGCGTTCTGTATTCATTCATGAATCCTTTGAGCATAGTGCGTGGACAGTCTATGCGGATACGGCTGATACTATCCGGGCATTTCTTGTTATCGTCAGCGGCCAGGAGCAGGGGAGGCCAATGGGAAAAGTTTCCCCCATTGACTACAAGGATAATGTCCTGAAGGTGGAAAAGAACGCACTCCATGCGGAGACCGTTGTTCTTAGTTTTGCGGACGGAGAGACCGTTACCCTGCCCTATGAGCAAGTGAAGGGCCGGTTGAGACAGCTTAGGGACCAGTACGGCACGATTGAAGAGTTCCACTACACAGTTGAGGATGAACACAAATTGGAGGCGCTGATCTTTTCAGCACGATGCCCACCTGAGCGAAAATCCAGGAGGCCCAAACGTGCGCCCCAGCGGGGGCCGGACAGGCGGGGACCGTGCCGGGCCTAAAAGCGTTTTTCTCCGTCAATGTTTTGGAAGACAGCCGCTATATCGTCCAGCAGGACAAAAAGATAGGGGGGATATATCAATGTCACTCAAACCAGGCCGTGAGCTCAAAATTTCACAATACGTTGCGCTTTACACTGAAAATCTACATCTTGATGAGCTGGTCAAATTGCCCCTGGATAAGTTAATAGAAATGGAGCAGGAGAGTATAGCCAAGGAGGAAGCTATTTATACCAAGGTTGAGAATGAGGTAAAGGAGTGGGCAGAACAGGCAAAAGAAACCATTCGGGCGAGGAAGGCGCAAGAATATCGGCAAATCTACCCGGCTAATCACACGTCAAATTATTGGGTAGAAGATAAGCATGGAAACCATGAAATAAGCAATATGGTCTACAAAATGAGATACCGCATCTATGAGGGAACGGACTACAGTTCTAATATAAAACCACGCCCGGTTTATTGGAAACTGTCGTGGTATGTAACTTTTAACATACCCCCAAACCCGGATTATTCTGGGAATGGACGGCAAATTGCCGGACAACAGGGGAAAAAGTTCACGGACAGGGCCGAGATGGAGAAATATCTGCAAGGCCGTATCAAGGCATACTCCCACCTGTTTAGAGAAATTTCGCCGTCCATCCCGGAGGACGCCCGGAAGCGCTTTTGCGTCAATGGGGTGCTTCTGCCCGGTTATACCGTAGTCGCACCCATCCCACCCCCTCCCAATATGGACGAGCTGTTATCTCTGTTGGAGGACGGGGATATAGACGCTTTGCTCCAGCCGGAGGAACCGGTCCCGCCCCCGGACCTCCTGTCCCGGAGGCAGACCCCTAAAAAAGCCAAGCCCCACAAGCGCCGGAACCCAGTCCCGACACGGTAGACAGCGGCGCCGTT
>OFHM01000844.1_pt1 | contig 22951 bp, 20 predicted proteins | sample 1521311 | NCBI WGS metagenome assembly OFHM01 (sample SAMEA3504083, study PRJEB24116) | mouse gut metagenome | biome: mouse gut; feature: mouse-associated habitat; material: faeces | place: Denmark | collected 2011 | reverse complement strand
GTTATGGGCAATTCCCCAGATTCGCTTTTTGCCCAGCACCTCTGCCGGATAGCCGTACTTGCTGAGAATCTGGCGCGGAACCTCCCCTTTCTGGTACTCCTGCCAGAAGAGCTCCTTGAATTCCTTTGTGAAGTACAGGGTGGATGGCGTGACCGAATATGTATAGGGATTGTTCCGCAGCATCTCCATTTCTTCTTCAGTGAACACTTTTTTACTCATAGGACTCCTCCTCGTTCTGATCATAGGCGCCACATATTCCTCATCGGACATTGCAAAGACTAATCTGCTTCTCTCATTGTCAAGGCACTTGTTATCAACAGCGGTGTCGTTATTGCAATCGGATAGACATACCGATATAGAACCACCGGCCCTAACAGCATTGTCCCCCATAACAACAGCACAAAAAACGCCGGGAACAAGTATTTGCGCTGCCTCATATAAAAGCAATATGCAAAGTAGCCAAGGAGAATCCAACACATGAAGCCTGAACTGAACAGCATGGATAATATAGGTATTTTTTGGTAAGTATTATTGTAAGTCAGGTCATAATACCAGTCGGCAAGCCACTGAAGGCATTCCGGAGTCCGCCGTTTAGCCACGGTCCATGTCCCCTCACTGTTTTGCTGTAAATTCAGGTATTCCCAATAAGGATGATATGCCCCTGGATCCCTATAGTTTACATCCGGATACCAAAGTCCCACTGTCAGCCTTGCAAAGGCATCCACATAAGTGACGGGAGCCTTTGCTCCTACCTTGATCCACAGACCAATAAACTCCCCTGGCTTATCGCGGAATCGGTCTGCGTTGAAGCTTCCTTTATAGTTGTCGGCAATCCCCACCCAGGGCATCTGGTCGCTTGCAGGGACATATATACGAATCAGCTCCCTCTCCTCCTCTGTCAACTCCTCGAAATTCTTATGCAGCGCTCTGGTAAGCTGCATCGTCGGCACACTCATCATCTCCCGTATATCCTGTCCCTCAACCAGCCCTGCTCCCGCAAGCTTTGTAACGGGCCCCGCATACAGAGCATACATAACCGATACAATCCCCAGTATGGCGAGCAGCCTTCGGCGCTGCCTCTTCATCAATGCAACACCTGCAAACATGCCCGCCACGAATATGTATTTGCCCTGACTTCTGAAAATCATGAAAAGAAATGACACCGCGATATATCGCATCAGAAATTTCCTTTGGCATAAAAGATCTCCATCCTCCACCCACTCCAGCGACATTTTTACAAAAAGAGCCATAAATGAGGCAAAATACACATCCTTCGTGGTAGAAAACGCCATAATCGCATTGGAAGGAAGAAACATAAAAACCAATAAGAAAACAGTCCTTATCATAAAAGCTATCCTTCGCTTTTTCATATATTTTATTACGGCTGCCAACACGAAGGACAGGCAAATCATCTGCAGAAGATTTGAAATCGCATAGCCTGCGTTCACACTATGCAGTATCCCCCCGATGATGTCCACACATAAATGCATCAGATAAGTGTGAATCAACGTATGCTTTATACTAATGAACTCACTGTTAAAATAATTTAATTCATACACCACATCATATCCGCACACCCCCGGATAAGAGGCAATGAAACCAGGCAGCCAGGCCGCGAAAATAAGGAACCAGCACCACAAAAAACATTTTTTCCCATCGCTGTCTGCTTCTTCTGCTTTTTTCATTCTTATCCAAAGCGCCCCCCTTATTCTATCACGGCGCATCGCATCTGCCGCCCTCACCCTCGCCCTATCATTCATAACTGGCATATGCCGGAACAGCACAGCAAGCAGCGCAGTCATCAAAGGCACCATACCTGCAATATATATCCATGTATACGGCTTATCAATCAGTGTCCCCGTTCTCATGTATACATTTCTTCCCAAAACCAAAAATGCAGAAAAAAGAAGCCCTAATAACCCGGTTGCCGTTAACAGCCTTTTGTTGAATCTGCCCCAGCTACACTGCATGAAAACATAAATCCCCACGAACAAGATTATCCCGAAGATGCTATTGCTTATTGCATAATCGTCTACTTCCATTTTCAAAATATTTGCGATGGAATATGTGGAACAAAACCCACACAATAAACAGCATCCTGTCCTTGCCATTCTTTTCATACCTTTTCCCGTCCCCTTGATACACTTTGAAGAGCCATCTCGAAATCCTGCTTGTTTTTTTGCACCATAGTCTGCAGGGTAAGACCCGCAAAAAACGATTGAATCGATGCCAGAATCGTAAATCCACATACTATCAAGGTGGGAAAATTAGGCACAAGCCCTGTATTGACATAAGTTATCATAACAGGCACCATAAAGAGAACCGCCAAAACAGCCAGGACCAAAGCAATCATTCCAAAAAAGCCCATTGGCCTATAAGTCCTATATAACCTGATTATCATTCTCAATACCTTTATTCCATCCGTATAAGTGTTGAGCTTGGACTCGCTTCCTTCCGGCCGATCCCTATAATCGATTATGACATTTTCAACATACATGTTCTTATCGACCGCATGGATGCTCATTTCAGTCTCTATTTCAAAACCCTTTGACAGGACAGGGAACGTTTTGACGAATTCATAGCTGAATGCCCTGTACCCTGTCATGATATCCTTGATATCACTATGAAAAAGCATGTTGATGCTTTTCCGTACCAGCATATTTCCAAAGTTATGAAACGGTCTCTTATTTTCTTCATAATACGTAGAAGAAAGACGGTCGCCTACGACCATATCTACATTTTTACCCAGAACCATCTCTGCCATTTCGCGGGCATATTCTGCCGGATATGTATCATCCCCATCCGTCATGATATAACATTCCGCCTCTATCTCCCGAAACATTCTGCGTATCACATTTCCTTTGCCCTGCATATATTCCTTCCGCAAGACAGCTCCCGCTGCCTCCGCAATTTCCGCAGTATTGTCAGTGGAATTGTTATCATAGACATATATATCTGCCTCCGGAAGCACATTTGAAAAATCAGCCACTACCTTTCCAATTGTTTTCGCTTCGTTATAGCAGGGAATCAGAACCGCTATTTTTTTCATATTTTTCATTCCTCCCAAAGCACTTCTTTAGGAATTGTCGGAAAATAACTGATGCAACTTGTTTAGGAGAAAGCCCAGAAATACAACGAAAACGGCTATAAACTCGCATCAGTTATTTGTAGACAATTCCTTACTGCCCTTTCAAAATACATCCTGATAGAAGACGGACGGGGACAGCCCCACGCATTTGCCATGTCGTTCCTGCCTGAGCTGCCAGACAATGTCCCAAATCAGCTAAGAGAGGTTTTCACGGCAATATTTTCTTCACAAATGGAATTTTTCTCACCAACGCAGCAACGAAGACCGTAACGGCAAGGATGACAAACGGCGCACCCAGACGATAGTATATGGACTGCGTGTTGATGTCCAATTCTTTTACCATGATTTTCATTACGTACCAGTGGACGAGATACAGGCTAAACGTATAATTCCGCAAAAAACGAATCAGCCGCTTTGCCGACAGCATCTGCCCCAGCTTACCCCCCAGATCTGTTTTAAAAGCAAAAACACTGCTACAGAATACAGCACGCAAGGCACGTTATTGTACCCTTTATATACAGACACAATGCTGCCTGCGGCCACCGACAACTTATAAGTGCCGACAATATGCAGCATAAGCCCCACCAGCCCCGTCCCATAAAGCGCATACCGCTGCCATCTTCCAATCTCATATCTATGGAGCAGGTAGCCCAGAATCAAATAGAGAAGGTAGCCGCTGCCCACAGTTACGGAAAACTGATAGCCCACATTTATGCTGAAAACCGCATTCATGAACGGAATCAGGCAGTTCAGAACAAAGCATGCCACCGCAAGATAGAGAAACACTTTTCTGCGCAGCCTGTCCTGTACCGCAGCAAACAGGGGAACCGACAGGTAAAGACAGAATAATGGGATGAAAAACCAGTAAATCTCCACAAGCCCTCCTGATAGAAGGCCTCTCACTATGTATTTACCATTTACCGACTCTCTTCCAATGTTTTTCAAATAGCATACCCGGAAAGCCAGCCCAATGATGCTCCAAACGATGTATGGGACTACCGTTTTCCGGATTCTCCTGGCAAAATAATCCAGCACCCCATACCTCTGGAAAAAATCCAGCAATGTGGCTCCTGAAATCATAAAAAATATGGGCACAGCAAAGTAAAATAAGCATTCAATTACATTTGCTGTCCACCAATACCTGGCTGTCGCGCTGAAATTCCAGAAACAGCCATTTGTATGAAGGAACACCACGGCCAGCGCTGACACCACGCTGACAAAATCCAGATAATCCGCTTTTTCGTCCGTATTCTGCCGCGCACTGCCAGGACAATCCTGTTGCTCCAGGAATTCTTCACTCTTTTGCCATTTCAGCATATCACTAATCCTCTTTGATATTCCTATAAACGAATTTACAGAATTACCTATAAACTGTTCTCCCGTATCTATATAAAAGTAAGCGAATGTCAATGTTTTTTCCACAGCTGCTCATTTTGCTTTTGCAAATTTTCTTTTTCTCAAAACATTAATCGTCCTTGCCGCAAAGTTGGGCGAAACAAAATACATAAGCGCTTTCATTTTTTCTTTTGCTGATACTGGGGCGCTCATAGCAGTGTTGGCATAATTTCTGCAATTTCTAACTAACCTGAGATACATTTCATTTTCTTCTACTTTCATTCCACATCCAATCATCGTATTCAGGCAGTCGCAACTCGTGTGCCAGTATGCATAATTCCATGCTTCCTGCAAACTGCTTGTTTGAATCAGCTTTCTAATTTTATGTAAGGCTTCAAAACTCCCATGGACCAACTTAGTATCATAATTTGTCATAACACTGTTTTCATTATCTACTCGATAGAAATATATATTTTTATTGCCACAGGCTATTCCATTGCTATGGATAAATGCATTTATAACAAATGCAAACCCCTCTCCATATGCAAGTTCTGTATCAAAACAAAGCTTCTTCCTCTTTAACATGTTGGCCGAATACATCTTGTTCCATGATGATATTACAATTTTATAAAACAACATATTTCTAGCTGCCTCTATACCTGTCCAAACTTCAGCATTATCTTTTACAATATCATTTGTGATTCTGTAATTAGCACCGCACACCCTTACCGGCTGTGGTGTCAATGCAATATCCGTTCCATTCTCTTTACATAACTTGTAAAGGTACTCACAATATGTTTCAGCTATGCAGTCATCGGAATCAACAAATGTCACAAATTCTCCCCGACACTGTTCAATTCCTTTATTTCGAGCCGCGCTGACACCTCTGTTTTCCTGATGTATACTTATGATTCTTGCATCAGTCTCACTATACATATCGCAGATTTTTCCGCTGTTATCCATAGATCCATCATCTACCAGAATTATCTCTATATTTTCAAGTGATTGATTTATCAAAGAATCTATGCAAGTTGATATATATTTTTCTGAATTATATACAGGAACGATTATAGATACCTTCACAGATTTATTAACATAATGCATTGTTATAATCTCCTTTGCCATCACGCAACTCAATAAATCCCATCGTTCTTTCCAGAACCTCATCTGCTTTCTTCCGCTCCATTTCCAATATCCTATCCACTCTGTCGAAATCAACATGGCGTTTTAAGATATCCATATCGTCATAACCTCTGCTATGTCTCCCCTCCTCTTTCACTAGCTGCAAAAATTCTGATATCCGCCCTCCATATTCCCGCGGATAGATGCAGATTGGCTCTGTATGCAGGTTCATGGAAAACGCTGTCGCATGGAAGGAGTCCGTTATCACAAGGCTGGCATTGTCAATCAACGTGATAAATGTAAAGATATCCGGAATCAACAGGCTTTTTCCGTTTCTGAATATCTGATCATACCTTGTGCAGAACCGATACAATGTATATCCTGTCTTCCTGGCAATTTTTTCCGCATATGCATCAAGTTCCCTGTTCCTCTGCAGATTGTAAATCAATATGTAGTCATCCGGAATTGTGTTGTCTGGCGCCAGGCGGCGCCACTCATCCCCAGTCATAAGCAGCGTTGGATCTAAAATCCGTTTTGCTTTTGTATATCCATACTGTTCTTTCAGAATCTGCACTCCGCTTTCTTCCCTGACCGTTATGAAATCAAACCGCTCCAGATAAGCTTTCGATTCCGATATGTATTCATCCTCTACTCGCTTCTGTCCAAAACTTGAAGAAAACGCATACTTCGGCTTCCTGTCCGGTGCAAAACTCAGATAATAGGGAGCAACGACTCCGCCATTCCAACCACAGTTCCATACCTGATCGCTACCGGATAAATAAACATCATATTCATCTCGAAACCCGTCAAAACCATTCTTTCCAGTGTATGATGTATCTGCAATCTTCAAAAACTGTTGCTGAAAGCCTCCGAAAACCGTTTTCCACCGAATCAGAGTCGGCAGAATCGGCAATATCTTAAGCGGATTCCCTTTCGTAAATGTCCTCAACAGTCCCAGACCATAAGTGTCCTTCCTCTTATATTGAATAAATTCTACTTCCTCAAAGTATTCTTTCAATTTTTCCTGTGTTGCATAAGCCTGCAACTGTGTGCCGTAATTACACACATTATAAAGTGTGATAACGCCAGCTTTCATGAAACGTCCCTACTTTCCAAAGTCATCATATCCATCAGATACCATAGAATAAATGCCTATATTTTCTGTAAAATAAATACCGCACTGCAAACAAAAGAAAATCCGTCAGACTCCTCACAATCGCAATATTCGTCAGGGAAAAGGAGCCCGCCAGAATCAATACAAACAGCATGATACCATGAAAAAGAACCGATACGACCGTGGAAACAGTCGTCTCCTTCGCTTTCCCGATTGCCCCCAGCGTAGGCCATCCGAACATCATCGAAAGGAACCCAAAGAAAAGGCATGGTATCAGCAGCCGGAAGATTGGCACTGCCACAAGATACTTCTCCCCGCCCAAAATCAGCATCCCCCACTCCGCGCCCAGATAAGCAATCATACATCCGACCGCCACCACCGGGACAAACAGGCGCAACAGCTTTTTCATGATGCGAAAATCCTTAAAGCGAATCATTTCCGGATAGACGCCATCCGATATGGGTGAATAACATGCCTGTATGGATCCCATGACCTGCATGCAGACGCTCCAGTACGCAACTTCCGTGGCACTGATCCGGATTCCGATGACAAGCGTGCTCAATGCATTAAAAGACGTAGATGCCACATTCGACAGGAAGAAAACCGCGGATTCCCTGATGATTGCAGCCGCCTTAGAAAAACCGGAGCATTTTATCAGAATCCCCCTCTTCCTGATTTCATAAAATACCAGGCAGACCGCTGCCAGCGATCCCAGGATATCCAAAACAGGAATCCATAACATATCCGCATCGCTCTTCACCATGCAAAAAGTCAGTCCCGTGGATATGGTCTTCATCACAAGGAATCGAATCGTGATGACATGCATGATTTCCAGGCCGCGAAATAGGAAATCCAATAAAAAGATTGATTCCAGCACTGCCCCATAGGACAGCAACGTATAGGCCGGATTTTCCCTCAGAAGCGGCAAGCTGCCAAGCAATATCAACAGGCCTGCACCGCCTGCCGCCCCCAACATCAGTTTTGCCAGCAGTGTATCCCCTATCACAAAGGACATCTCCGTCCTGTCTTCCCTGGCCTTTACAATATCTTTTGTGGCAGACAGCGTAAATCCGAAATCAACGATGACCTGCATGTAAGTCATCACCGTCTTCACATATGCCACTACACCATAGGCCTCGGTAGACATGGTTCGCGTCAGATAGGGAAGCACTATGAAGGGAAACAGAATCTTTGCTATATGGAACAGGAATAAGCTGCCTGTGTTCTTTGCCAGCTGCTTTTCTTTCACGTTCTTTTCTCCAAAATATTATTTTTATTCCAGACCGGCATTAAAGCCCTCTGCTTTTTCTGATAACATTCCACGCTAAACAATATAGTCCATAATTCATCATTAAAAGCAATATTGCGGCATGATCTCTTTTAGGCGCTTTCTTATCAGCCAATATCCCCAGACCATGCTTCCTTATATATTTTATTAATATAGTTTTTTCTTTTTTGTACGCTCTGCAATTCATCATTTGATTCAAAGTGCTGAAACGAGCGTATACTTTTCTACGATTAACCGCCTTTTCCAAAGAAGGATACGCCATTGCCACCTCCTTGGCCATTTGATCCGTCATGTCCAACAAATCTAATTTCTTAATCGAAAACGCTCCATTCACAATAGAATCATCATGGAACACATATGTATATTTCGGAGAATACCCACAGGCGATTTTCTTGGATTTCAGAAAAGTTTTGTACACAGTCCCAATGTCTTCAAATAACTTTCCCTTCGGGAATCTAATCCCTTCCAAAATTTTTCTATGATATAGTTTTGCCCAGGCTGACGTGTCAATCACATCATGGTACAGCATCCTTTCCAAACAAGTTTCTTCGTCCAGGATTTCTTCTCCTCCGGCTCCAATCTCTACCATTTTCCCATTTTCATATAAGATTCTGTGAGTACATAGAGCAAGCATACACTCATATTTTCTGATTAATCTGTACAAATACTCAACGTAATCTATATCTACCCGGTCATCTGAGTCAATAAATGTTATATATTCCCCTTTTGCACAATCAATTCCATAGTTTCTCGCATCCGAAAGTCCTCCATTCTGTTTATGGTAAACCACCATCCGGCTGTCCTGTTCCGCATACCTCTCACAGATTTCTCCGGAAGAGTCTGGAGTTCCGTCATCAATCAATATAATCTCCAGATTTTCATAAGTCTGTGATTTGACTGCATCCAGACAACTTTCAATATATTGTTCAACCTTATAAACCGGCACTATGACCGACACCAACGGCAAACCCTCTCCTGACACTGCTTTTCCTCCCCATCCACCATCTCACTGGCCGAAATCCTGAATCCAGCATTTTCCTGTTTTCCCCTTATTCGCAACTGCTGTAGGACGATTACCAACCAGACTGCATAAAAAGCATATGATTCGAATTGTATGTATAAGTATGCTGTAATCAATATCAGAGCTTTCCCTTCCTTACCCTTTTCCCGCGTGATTCTTTTTCCAATCCAGATACATAAGATAAAGAAAACCGCCATGCCACACTCGCTTATGATTCTGATAAATAAACAATAGCTGGCGCTTTCTTCCCTCGTTTTTTCCGCATCCCGAAGTTCTGACACTTCTTTCGTATAAGAACTTTGATACTCCGAAACAGCTTCGTCATAACCTAACTTCAACGGCAATATTTCCTGCCCTAATCCATATCCCAATAGTACCTGCAAAAAATTATTTTGATAACCCTTCATGGAAGCATTGATACGAAAATACCGGGATGCAAACGATCCGTCCGCATATACGCCTTTTGTCACGATTTGTCTCACACGATAATTATTATTGTATACATAGGTTCCTCCCAGTGAAATTGCCAGTATTGATAACATAATCAGGGTAACGTTCCTGGCTTTTCTGAAATTCAATTTATAGAACAGAACAATTCCCGCCACCACTACAGTGTCTACTAAAATCCTTACTCCGGAACCGAAGAAAATGCTACATAGCCCATAGAGGATTATCAGATTCTTCAACCTGGCATTTTTATGATAAATATACATTGGCAAAAGTACACCGAATAAATGCATCCCGATAAAAGAAGGCTCTGTAAATGTAAATTGTACCCGATTGTAACGCAGGTAGGAACGTTTCGAAATAAGAGCATCCCACACCCTTATGAAGTCCACATTTAGCCTGATTGTCAGATACTGGACAATTCCCACCATTAATGAAATCATATATGTCAGGAAAAGGAGCTTTTCTACTTTTTGTACAGATTTCTTTTTTACGATAAAATAGATATCGAAACATAAAAGATTCATAATGCCAAGCCCAAGCGATATCAGGGCGCTCAGGAACCTATAGAAAGCTTCTTTTTGGTATTGTCCAATAAATAACAGGTTGACCAAAGATATAAATATCACCCACGCAATAATCAGCAGCAGCTTTTTATATCTCATTATGGATTTTCCTAAAATCCGGTAATTACAAACTACATAGGCAGCAAATACCAACGGCGACAACGCTGCCCACCCAGAAGACGGGGCAAAGGCAAAATTTTCAAAGGGCAATAGCAGAATTCCCAAATAGAACAATACCTCCATCTAAAAGCTCCCTTCATACTTTTCCCCAAAAAGCTTTGCCCGAAAAAAAGCCGTTCCCTTTTCCAGCCAGTCAATGCTTTCCATATGCTGATATGGCAGTTCCCTGATTTCCCTCCTGTCCAGCAGCCCCGCCTTCACCTGTCCGTCCAGCCACACATTGAAAATGATTTCACTGACCCTCCCATGGAACCGCTTCTGGTATGGGGAAAGCCCTGTCGTGTCCACATGCTTGTCCAGTTCGAACAGGATATCGAACAGCCAGCTGCAATACGCATGGAAATATTCTTTTTTCATGATGAACATATTGAACATATAGCCGTATGTATGCCCGTAGACCCGGTCAATGCTTTCGGCATATTCCGGATACTTTTCCCGGATGATTCCACCCGCCATATCCAGATGTCCTGCGTAGTGGGTATGCTGATAATGCGAATACAGGCTTTCGATATAATAACGCCGCCTGCCGGGCACGAATACGGCATACTGCCCTAACATGGGCAAAAGCTGCTCATAGGTAAGAACGCCGGAGAAAGGATCCCTGCTCCGTTTCCCAAAATGCCTGCGGTAATGCACTGACCCGATATAGTCCGCGTCCAAATTCTTCCACGCCCAGTATAGCCCCGTCAGCTCGCAAAAGGTGTCATTCCGGGCAGAAATATTTTCTCCCGTATTATCCCTCCTGTAGCCAAAATCCTCTTTTCCCTCAGCCCCCACCTGTAGCGGAAGATACATCTCATCCTCCGGCATTCGGTATTCTTTGTGGGTGGCAACGATGATTTTTACATCTGGATTCTCATCTGCCTGCTTTTTCGACCAGTATTCCGCCATTTTCTTCCCATCCTTTTTCTGCCCGTCCGTTTCGCTGTTTCCTGTCTTTGGCAGATTAGCCGCGGCATTTCTGTGATATAATAATTTCAGACAGGCTTATGCATTTTCGTAGAGCGCCCCACTCTGTGAAAAAGGACGAAATCTTCTGGATAACAAAGGCCTCCCACGTAGCTCTGACGGCTTATCTGACGGTGAATAGATGGGAAAGCCTGTCCATGTTCTCACGTTTCAAATCCAACGTGGGATGAACATAACGATTCAAAGTGATATTCACATTGGCATGGCCAAGTATCTCGCTGAGGCTCTTTGTGTCTGCCCCCACTTCCACGCATCTGGTCGCGAATGTGTGGCGGAGTGCATGGAAATTGGCATCATCAATCCCGCATTTTTTCAGCAATGCCTTGAAACGGTTCTGCATCGTGCGTGGTTCCGTGAATTCATCTTCCTTTCCGGTCAGCAGGAATGCACCTGGCTGGTATGCTTTCCGCATGTCCTCCAGTATGATTTCCGGAATGGGGATGACGCGAATAGAACAGCCGCTTTTCGGCGATGTTATTGTAATCTTTGTTTTCTTCTCTCCACCTTCCGTTTGAAGTCTCTGCATTGTCTTGCGGATATGGATGGTCTTCTCCGTCAATGAAACATCCTCCCATTTCAGGGCGCATAATTCGCCAACTCTGATTCCTGTGAACAGACAAAGCAGAAAGCCCAGATGGTTCAAAGATGGATTTGCTTTCAAATATTCCGTCAGGATTCTCTGCTCCTGGATGCTGAAGACCCGCAACGTTCTGGATTGCTGCCTGATGGAGACCGGACACGAAGTAAACGTCACGGTGAGTCCGATATTTCCGGCATATTTCACGATGTTTCTCAGCAGCGTCTGTACATCCGATACCGTCTTCGGCGACAGTCCTTTTCCCGCTGCCCCTCCCTTGCTGAGCATGTCATTGCACAAGGCGGATACTTTGCCGTTCGTTATCTCACTGACCAGGCATTCGCCCAGAGCTGGCAACAGGTATAGCCGCAGCAGGTTCTTGTATTTCACCAGCGAGGACTCTTTCAGGAAAAGGGCGTTTTCCTGTATCCAGCTGTCTGCCACGCTGGAGAACAGGGCCTCTGGGGAATCGTCAGATGCCGCTTTCCGCTGGTCATGCGCCACGTTGCAGCGCACTTCCGTCAGTTTCCGCTTGACCTCTTTATAGGTTTTTCCATAAATATAACCATACCGCTTCTTAACTGCTGTGCCATCTTTGAGATAGCGTCCTTCCCATCTTCCATCTTTACGTTTGTAGATATTTTCCCCTGTGCGAGGCATCTGTGAAATCTCCTTTCTGTGAATTCCCTGACGGTCATTTTGACGGCGAATAGAATCCTAGTATGAAAAAAAGAACCTTCTTTCATGGGAAATCTGTAAAATATGACCAAAATCTGGCAGATTTGTGCATTTTGTATCCTCTGTGTCTTGACAAAAAGCATTGTTGAATGTATCATGTTAATGTCAGTCAGGGCTTAATTGCGTATTCATATGTTTCGTTGAGTGGGGCGCTCTACGAAAATTCAGGCGGGTATATTCCAGAATATGCCCGCTTTCATATTCCTCTGATGTCGTTTTGTTTCACACATCTACCGCAAATATATCATTTTATTTCCTTTATTTCAAGCTTTTTGTCGCTTTGTATCAAATATTGCGGGATATAATATAGGATACAATATACCAAGAGGTGATAAATAAATGTATGAAGAAGATTTCCCTATCCGACTGGCAAAATTAAGAGCCCAAAAAGGCGTCTCTGCCCGTGACATGAGTCTTTCCATCGGCCAGAACGCCGGCTATATCAATAACATCGAAAACGGCAAGGCGCTTCCCTCTATGTCCAGCTTCTTTTTTATATGTGAATATTTGAAGATTTCGCCCCAGGAATTTTTTGACACTGATTCCGGGCAGCCTGAGGATTTGCGGGAATTGATAAGCAACCTGAAGCAGTTGGATCCCCTGTACCTGAAAAGCATATCCGCTTTGGTGGAAGGATTGGTCAAAAAAAGCAAGAGCTGAAAAGGGTCTGTCGCAACAGAAACAATCCCGCAAAAAGTAAGGCCAGGAACCTGATTATAGATTCCTGGCCACAGTTCTGTTTACACTGTTCTTTCGGCTTTTAATTTCTTTACCTCATCAAGAGAAAGCCCAGAAATATTCGCAATTTCTTCCAAAGCATATTTTCCAGCAGCCAACATACGAAGAGCAACCTCGTTCTGTCCGCCAACAGTTTAAAACTCATATCATCTGCTCGCTGCTCAGCCCATGTGGCTTCAAAACCATACCGAAAGACGACAGAGTGTCTTATCGCACCCTGCCGTCTCGAAATATGATTATTGAATTATATTCCCCTCTGCAAAACTATGGGAAGTCCCCTTTCAGGCATGCTTACTTATACATAGGCCCGTAAGCCGCGCAAGCGCGGTAGTCCTGGCCCTCCTTGTCCATGCCGAAAGCGTTCCATGCCGCCGGACGGAAAATCTTGTCCTCGTCCACGTTGTGCATGCAGACAGGGATGCGCAGCATGGAGCACATGGTAATCAGATCCGCGCCGATATGCCCGTAGCTGATTGCGCCATGGTTCGCGCCCCAGTTGTTCATCACATCGTAAGCCGTCTTGAACGCGCCCTCCCCGGTAGTCCTGGGAGCGAACCAGGTGCAGGGCCATGTATAATCCGTGCGCTTCCACAGCTTATCCGTCACCTCGTCGGGCAGATGGATGGTCCAGCCCTCCGCGATCTGCAGCACGGGCCCCAGCCCCTTCACCAGGTTCAGGCGGATCATGGTAGCGGGCATCTGGGCCTCTGTCACGAAGCGGGAGGAATACCCGCCGCCGCGGAAATAGCCGAAGTCAGCCGCGTTCCAGGTAGTGGCCTCCATGATGGCCTTCTGGTCCGCCTCGGTGACCTCGTACCAGGGCTTCATGACGCTGTTGCCCTCCGCATCCTTCGCCTGTCCGTTGGCATCCAGACAGGCCGCGCCGGAGTTGATCAGGTGGATGAATCCGCCGGCCTCCTTAGCTATGCCCTCCAGCTCGTAGCCCGTGGCCTTCTTCACAGCCTCAGGGCTCCAGTAGGTGCGCACGTCCGCGAAAATCTGGGCACGGTTGGTGAGGAGCTTCATGAACAGCATCCCAGGCCGTTTAGGGTATCGTTCTCCGTGGCCAGTATGTAGGGCTCCCTTGCGCCGTTCCAGTCGAAGGAAGTGTTCAGCATGGCCTCGGGGAAGTCGCAGTTGGGATAGAAGTCCGTCCACTGCCTCTGTCCCTGGAAGCCTGCGGCGATGGCATTGTGGCCCACCATCTCCTCCTCCCGTCCTTCCGGCAGGTTCTTGTTGCCGTTCATCAAATCCTTGATGATACACATCATCTTGACCACGAATTCCCAATCCTGGTCCTTCTGTTCCCGGGTCTTCTGAACTGCTTCCGGATTCTTGTCAAACCCTTCCTTACAATATGTCTTCACCCAGGCCAGTGCCTTCTCATATTCCTTCTGGTCATAAATGCCCTCTGTCATGCGGCGGATAATCTCCACCTCATCCACGGATTCCACGCGCATTCCAAGGTATTCCTCAATGAATGCGGGATCCATGATGGAACCGCCGATCCCCATGCAGATAGAACCGATCTGCAGATAGGATTTTCCGCGCATAGTGGCCACTGCCACTGCGGCCCGGCCGAAACGGAGCAGTTTTTCCTTCACATCCTCAGGAACGGAAGTGCCGTCTGCCCCCTGTACATCATGTCCGTATATACCGAATGCGGGAAGCCCCTTCTGGGCATGTGTTGCCAGTACGGATGCCAGATACACCGCACCCGGACGCTCCGTGCCGTTAAATCCCCAGACACCCTTTATGGTATTGGGATCCATGTCCATGGTCTCTGCCCCATAACACCAACAAGGTGTAACCGTCAGGGTAATGTCCACGCCTGCCTTGCGGAACTTGTCCGCACATGCGGCCGTCTCGCCCACTCGTCCGATGGTGGTATCCGCAATCACGACCTTTACCGGTTCTCCGTTGGAGTAACGTAAGTTCTCCTGGAAAAGGGCCGCTGCAGCCCTGGCCATGTTCATGGTCTGCTCTTCCAGCGATTCCCTCACTTTCAGATATCCCCTCCTGCCGTCAATGGTAGGGCGGATACCGATTACCGGATAATCGCCAATCAACCTGTTCTCTGCCATTTTGATTCCTCCTTCAAAATAATTCCCGTCAGCCAGATATTTCCATACCGGATGTACTCAAACCCCGGGCATCTGCCTTTGTGTCTGCCCTATCCAATCATGGGATTCATGGCCATTCGGCCCCTTCAAACCGTAATTATGGACTTATAATACCTTATTCCATGATCTCGTGCGCACCAGCGCACATGGATTCAGTAGTTGACACCGTTCTTCCTTTGTGTCAAACGGTATCCGTCTTCACGCCATAATTATGGACTTATTATATCATATTACCCACACTTTTCAAGCATCATCTTGCCCGGAAATGCAAATGTTACAAAATTACCTTGTCATATTATATTTTTATTTACAATTCCCGTAATCATATGCTATAATACTTTAGCACTTTAAACTTGCAGTGCGTCACACCAGAAAACACATATGAGGAGGCACTATGAAACTACTACTACTGATCATCTATTTTGCGGTCCTGATCGCCATAGGACTTTACTGCCGCAAACACGCCACTGATGTCAACGGCTTTGTACTGGGAGGCCGTTCCGTAGGGCCCTGGCTGACTGCATTCGCCTATGGCACTTCCTATTTCTCCGCGGTAGTCTTTGTGGGATATGCCGGTCAATTCGGCTGGAAATACGGTATCGCCGCCACCTGGGCCGGAATCGGCAATGCCATCATCGGCTCCCTGCTGGCCTGGGTGGTCCTGGGACGCCGCACCCGCATTATGACGCAGCATCTGGACTCTGCCACCATGCCCCAGTTTTTCGGGGAACGTTTCGGCAGCAAGCCGCTGAAAATCGGAGCTTCCGCCATTATATTCATCTTTTTGATTCCTTATACCGCATCCCTGTACAATGGCCTGTCCCGGCTCTTCGGTATGGCTTTTGACATCGATTACTCCGTCTGCATCCTGCTGATGGCCGTATTGACGGCAATCTATGTCATCGCAGGCGGCTACATGGCCACTGCCATCAATGATTTCATTCAGGGCATAATCATGCTGGTAGGCATCATGACGGTCATCGCGGCGGTATTAAAGAGCAAAGGCGGCTTTATGACGGCTCTGGACAATCTGGCGAGAGTGACGGACGAATCCGCAGCAGCCACGCCCGGCATCTTCGCCTCCTTCTTCGGACCGGATCCGCTGAACCTGATGTTTGTGGTAATCCTGACCTCTCTGGGCACCTGGGGTCTTCCGCAGATGGTACAGAAATTCTACGCTATCAAAAACGAAGAGTCCATCAAAAAGGGGACCATCATCTCCACCCTGTTCGCCCTGGTAGTGGCAGGCGGCAGCTATTTCCTGGGCGGTTTTGGCAGACTCTTCTCCGATCAGATCGACGTGACGGCGAACGGCTTTGACTCCATTATTCCCACCATGTTGTCAGATCTCTCTCCCATGCTGATCGCTTTGGTGGTGATTTTGGTGCTCTCCGCCTCCATGTCCACATTATCCTCTCTGGTCATTGCGTCCAGCTCCACTTTGACCATTGACTTTTTGAAGGTTCTTGTTTTCAAGAAGATGGAGGAGAAAAAGCAAGTTCTGACCATGCGTATCCTGATCGTGGTCTTTATCGCCATTTCTTCCGTTTTGGCCCTGATCCAGTATAAGAGCTCCGTGACCTTTATCGCTCAGCTGATGGGCGTATCCTGGGGTGCGCTGGCCGGCTCCTTCCTGGCACCTTTTCTCTACTCACTTTATTCCAAAAAGGTGACCAAGGCATCCTGCTGGGTCTGCTTCCTGTTCAGCTCCATATTAATGATCGCCAATATTTTCTTCCGCTCCTCCTTCCCGGCGATCATGCAGTCGCCCATCAACTGCGGCGCCATCGCCATGCTTGCGGGCCTGGTCATTGTACCGGCGGTAAGCCTCTTTACACCCAGGCCGGACAAAAAGCTGGTGGACAATGCCTTCGCATGCTATGAGAAGAAAACGGAAGTCTCCCAGAAGACTGCGCTGGGACAATCCAGATAAAGAGGGCCGCCCGTCAACGGACTTTCTTATAAATAAACCAAACGGAAAAACCTCTCTACGGCAGGATGATCTGTCCCTGACTGCAGAGAGGTTTTCTTACCTTATAGGAAAGTCCGTCGTAAGACGGATGATGGCTGGTCACCAATCCGCCGCCGAAACCCGACGGCCACCGATCCCCATCATACAGCCAGGTCAGCATCCCCTTCTGTGCCAGCTGTTCATGGAACATGTCTTCTCTCCCTGTATCCTATTAAGCAAAAGCCCTCTGCAGGAATCTTTCTCCTGCAGAGGGCTTATCAGTCGTCTTTAATTGTTAATCAGCTTGTCGTCTTCATTATTCCAGCTGTAGAGCTTGCGGATATCCTCGCCCACCTTCTCTGCCGGATGCTCGGAAGCAAGCTTTCTCATGGCCTTGAAATGCACCTGACGTCCTGCCGGGGACATATCGAGCAGGAATTCCTTCGCAAAGGTTCCGTCTTGGATATCGCTTAAGATCTTCTTCATGGCCTTCTTGGTATCCTCGGTGATAATCTTGGGTCCGGTAATATAATCGCCGTATTCCGCAGTGTTGGAGATAGAATACCGCATTCCTGCAAAACCGCTTTGGTAGATCAGGTCCACGATCAGCTTCATCTCATGGATACACTCAAAGTAAGCATTTCTCTCATCATAACCGGCCTCCACCAAAGTCTCAAAACCGGCCTGCATCAATGCGCACACACCGCCGCACAGAACGGCCTGCTCACCGAAGAGGTCAGTTTCTGTCTCGGTGCGGAAGGTAGTCTCCAGAACACCTGCCCTTGCGCCGCCGATGCCCAGTGCGTAAGCCAAGGCAATATCCTGTGCCTTGCCTGTGGCATCCTGCTCCACGGCGATAAGGCAGGGAACACCCTTGCCTTCCTGGTACTCGCTTCTCACGGTATGTCCCGGTCCCTTAGGGGCGATCATGGTCACGTCCACGTAAGCGGGAGGTACGATACAGCCGAAGTGAATATTGAAACCATGGGCAAACATCAGCATATTGCCCTCCTCCAGGTTGGGCTCGATGTCCTTCTTGTAAAGATCTGCCTGCTTCTCATCGTTGGTCAGGATCATGATAATGTCCGCCTGCTTCGCGGCTTCTGCGGCGGTAAACACCTCAAAGCCCTGCTTTACGGCCTTGTCCCAGGATTTGGAACCCTCGTACAGACCGATGATCACATGACAGCCGGAATCCTTCAGGTTCAGCGCATGGGCATGGCCCTGGCTGCCGTAGCCGATGATCGCAATCGTCTTGCCTTCCAAGAGTGATAAATTGCAGTCTTCCTGATAAAAAATCTTTGCCATTTTCTATTTCCTCCTAATTTTATGCCTGTCCGCTGTCAGTGCCGCTCAGCGGAGCAATTTATGGCCGCAAAGTGCATGCGTCCCTAAATTCTCCGGGCACTGACAGCTCCCAGGCGGTTTGCCTGCAGAATATGGTATGGCATTCTGCAGAATAATATATAACTGACAGGTTATCCCTGGAGCTAATCAAATTTAACCACTGGTTCCGTACCTCTGCTCAAGCCGGCGATTCCGGTTCTTGCCAGTTCCAGAATCTCGTAACCCTCCAACAGATCAATAAATGCCTCGATCTTCTGCTGGTTGCCGGTAAGCTCGATCATCAGGCTTTCCGGCGCCACATCGATGATTTTGGCACGGAAAATATCCGCTACCGCAATGATGCCCTGGCGCTGCTCTGCCGTAGCGCGCACCTTGATCATAATCAATTCCCGGTAGACGCTCTTTTCCGGTTCCAATTCTTTGATACTCCGTACGTCCTCAAGTTTTGACACCTGCTTCTCGATCTGTTCCAGTATCTCATCGTCGCCGGAAGCAACAATGGTGATCCTGGTAATCCGGGGATCCGACGTAACGCCTGCGGTAATGCTCTCCACATTATATCCCCTTCTGGAAAAAAGTCCTGAAATCCGGCTCAAAACACCGGAAGTATTATTTACCAACAGCTGAAATACTTTGGAATGTACTTCTATCTTCTGCATTATAGACTCCACCTCTCCTTATTTCGAATAACCGCATACCCCCATAAAATCCTTTCGATATCATACCAATTTCCGGAAAAAATGTCAATAAAAATCTCTTTTCCGGTTCCATTTCCGGCAGCACACCGCCTAAATCACTTTCTTCCGGCTCCATCTGCCGGTCAAAAACCAGAGGAACGAAATCAAATAGTTCGTAGCCCATCCCATGGGAACCGCATACCAGACCGCCTCCACGCCCCATATACCTGCAAAGCGGAAAGAGACGAAAACCCGGATTCCCAGATTAATCAGATTCGCCATGGTAAATACCGCCACATCTCCCGCTCCCTTCAGCACCCCGTCCGTAATGGCCTTGATACCGATAAACAGGAAAAAGAATCGGATGAAGCGCAGATAGGTATCCCCGGTGGCAAAAGCCCCCGCACTGCTGCCGTCCTCGATAAACGCCGAAATAATCTGTACATGAAACAGACTCAGCACCGCCAGAATCAGCGCAGCAAACCCAAGGACGATACCGTAAGCCGTAAGATACCCCTTCTTTACCCTGTCCGGATTCCCGGCCCCCAGGTTCTGGGCAGTAAAGGTGGACATAGCATTCCCGGTGGCAATCATGGGCACGATGCAGATAGACTCCACCCGCATCCCGGAGGTATAACCGGCCAGCACCGAAGAGCCGAAGCCGTTCACCACGGATTGCACCAGGAGCATGCCGATGGAAACGATAGACTGCTGAAGCATGGACGGAATCGCGATTTTTATCATACTGCCCAACATTTCCAGGCTGTATATCCCGCCCCGGCCCTGCCTGTCTTCTCCTATCCGATCCTCCCCAGGAGACTTTCCCCGACAGGCTTTTGCTGCCTGGCCATCCAAAAGCCGTGTATCATCTTTCACCTCCCAAGCCGGGATGGTCTGGCCAGCTGCCCGCATTTCCTGCTCCGCAGGCAGCTGTCCATCCTCCTGCGTTTCCGTGCCGAATCCGCGCAGCGCTCTCATCAACAGCAGAAAGGAAATCACCGCTGACAGACCCTGGGCGGTTACCGTGGCAATGGCTACCCCCGCCACCCCCAGGTGAAAAGCCAGAACCATAAGCAAATCCAGAAAAACATTCAATACCGAAGAAAACAAAAGCAGATACAGAGGCGTCTTTGAATCACCCAGGGCGTTGAATACCGCAGACAGAACATTATACATGAACAGAAACGGTAATCCGACAAAATAAATACGCAGATATAGAACCGCATCCTCCAGAATGTTAGCCGGCGTACGCAGAGCCGTGAGAATCCGCCCACACATGGCAAAGCCGAATGCCCCCAGCACAACGCTCACCGCCGCGAAGCTGATCAACGCCGTATACACGGATACCTTCATCTTCCGGTACTCGCCGGCTCCCAGATATTGGGAGGTAATCACCGAAGCCCCGATTCCGCCGCCGATGGCAATCATGATAAATACCGTGGTCAGCGAATAAGATGCCCCCACCGCCGCCAGTGCATCTTCCCCCACGCACTGGCCTACGATGACAGAATCCGCCATATTATAAAATTGTTGAAACAGATTGCCCAAGATCATGGGAAGCGCAAAGAAAAACAGGGACTTCCCCGGAGCGTCCTTCAGCATATCGTACTTTTTCATTTTCCCCCAGTCCTTTCATCCATTTCCGGCGGTGCATGTCTCTTTCGGCAGCTGCATTTCTTCCTTCCGTCTGTCCATTGTCCGCTTCTGTCTCCGCATTTTTCCTTCCGTCTGACCACTGTCCGTTCCGGCATTCTGCGCTTAACAGGACTGCAGCTCTCCTCAATTTACAGCACAGCTCGCGCCTTACCGATATACTTCATTCACAAAACGCCGCAGCGCCTCCAGAGACCGCTCTACCTTTTCCGTATCGATACAGTACGCCATCCTGAAATATCCCGGCGCGCCGAAGGTATCCCCCGGTACCAGAACCAGATCATATTGAAGTGCTTTGCGGCAGAACACCTTCGCGTCCTCCTCCAGGGCTTTCGGGAAAATGTAGAAAGTTCCTCCCGGCTTTACACAGGTAAAACCAAGGGCCGTTAACTCGTTATAAAGTATATTCATATTCGTTTCATAGACGCTCAGATCCGCAGTCCTGTCCAATACCTTTGCCACTGCCAGCTGAATGATGGAGGGAGGGCAGTTGTGGCCGATGCCCCTGGATATCTGGCCGCACATATTCACCATTGTCTCCGCATCCCTGCAGCGGGGATTCACCGCCACATAGCCGATGCGTTCCCCGGGAATGGACAGAGACTTGGAGAAGGAATAGCACATGATGGTATCGTCATAAAAGCAGGACACACAGGGAGCCTCCACTCCCCGAAATACGATCTCACGGTAAGGTTCGTCCGAAATCAAGTAAATCGTATGGCCGTACTCCTCCGACTTCTTTTTCAGGAGTCCGGCCAGCCGCTTCAATGTCGCCGCCGAATACACCACACCGGATGGGTTATTGGGGGTATTGACCAACACCGCCATCACCTTCTCTGTAAGCATTTCCTCCAGCTTCCCGAAATGAATCTGAAAATTATCCGTGTCAGGGGGCACCACCTTCAGCTTGGCCCCCGTCAGGTTCACATAGGGCCCGTACTCCGGAAAATAGGGGGCAAAAGTGAGAATCTCGTCACCAGGCTCTGTCACCAGGCGGAACGCATGGGCCAGGGCCCCGGCAGCTCCCACCGCCATAAAGATATGCTCCTTACGGTAAGGCAGTCCGAACCGCCTCTCCAGGAACTCCGCCACCGCCTCACGCACACTGGTTATCCCCAGACTGGGGCTGTAGCCATGGAGCGCACTGGTCTCCTCTTCGTTCAGCATCCTGACCATCTCTTCCGTAAATTCCCGGGGAACGGGCACGGAAGGGTTACCTAAGCTGTAGTCAAACACATTCTCATATCCGATCTCCTGCCCCCTGGCAGTAGCAAACTCCGACAATTCCCGGATGACGGACTTGCCGGACAACATATCTTTATATTTTTGAACTAACATATGCCTGTATCCTTTCTTCGTATCTTCTATACCCTCTGTATTCTCTCTATTCTTCGTCTGCTTCTATAGTTCCTCCGCTACTTCTATAGTTCTTCCTCTTCTATCAGTCCTTCCGCCTCTCCTAATTTTTCCGGCTCTTCCTATTTTACCACTTTTATCATGCATTACAAGTTCTTTCCGGATTCTTACGGGTTTCCGGTCTCATCCGGCCCGAAAGCCTCGGTTGGCGCCTCTTTCCGCCATCCGCCCGGCTTTCTTCCGCAAAGTCCTCCCGTCATCGCTTTGCTTTCTCTATAGAGTGCCACCTTTCTATAATACAACTGTGGGGCTTGTAGCCGTTGCGCATGGCCCCCACCACAGACCTGGGATTGTAAATATGGCGGAACCTTTGCAGACAATATCCGTCATACCAGTCGCTTACCTGGTCAAAATCCATTTCAAACCGCACACACAGCGCCTTTACCTCCTCCTCCGTAAAGCCGGTATATTCCTCCAACTCATACTGATTGGTCATGGAGTATTCCCAGAACATATTTAGGGCAGAATGCTGCCCGTACTTCTTGACCGGCAGGATCCCTGTCATATAGGCCAACGCTACAAAAATCTGATCCTTCAGAAGATTGCGCAGGAAATCAAGATACTGCTTCTGCAGCGCCTCAGACTCCTGCCTTTCCCGCAT